>WNFZ01000143.1_pt1 | contig 92500 bp, 85 predicted proteins | sample 5400081 | NCBI WGS metagenome assembly WNFZ01 (sample SAMN13153365, study PRJNA577476) | soil metagenome | isolation source: 80 cm soil or saprolite under grassland replicate 1 | place: USA:California | collected 2016-06-15
TGCCAGGGGGGAGAATTGAACTCCCGACCAAGGGCTTATGAGTCCCCTGCTCTACCGCTGAGCTACCCTGGCGTTGTTTTGGCTCAAACGATATCAACCAAACCCAACTCGACCAATCACGAAAGCTTTCGGGGCTGCTCTACCGCTGAGCTACCCTGCATTAATCGGGCCGGAAGATTCAATCGCACGTCGCGACATGTCAATGGAGCCTCAACTTACTGGTTCGTCTTCGGAACGTACGGGGCAAGGTCTTTTTCACGGCCACGCAACGCGGCCATGAAGCAGACGCCGTTGCGCTCTGTCACTGCGCCAATCCAGTTTTCTTGATGAACATACCGCCACCCCGGGAATTTTAACACAGCGCCGGTCTGGGCATTCCTCTCCGCGGGGAAAAGAAAAAACTGCATGCGTTTCTCGGCAACCCAGATTTGGGCGATCCGTTTGGACTCATCGTCCTCGAAAACGCGGCAGCCGATCGTCTGAAAATCGGCGAATTCCGGCGGAACATCATAATGTTCAAGTCCATGTTTCATGAAGAACAGATCACTCAACGTTCCGGCGTCCGCATTTACTGGATCGAGAAGGACCGATCGTGTCGAGCCAGCAATCGTCAATAATTTCCGCGCGGTTGCCGATCCCGGAAAATCATTTAGTCGTGCAACAAACTGGAAGACCAGCACTCCGGCAATTACGATAAGAGCGATCCCGATCGCGAGGACGGCTGGGTTCCGCACGGTTTTTTTCCACGTCCATTTAGAAGGCGAGACGAGGTCGGTGGAGAACCATTCGGCGGTCTCTGGCGGAATTGGGATTGCGCGAACCAGTGTCGTCACTGTGCGATCGAAGTTCTGTTGATTTACAAATTCGGTGGACTTGCCTGCACGGACCATTACAGCGCGCATGGGGCGGTCACCGATCCGCTCCTCACTGGGCGGGGCACAATTGAGAAGATCCCGTTGCCGGCGCGATAACCGCAGCGTATTCATAGGTTCAGGTTCGGCTTTTGAGGAAGCATTGTGTACAGCCAGGCTTGAAATTGTCGCCGCCCCAGTGCCAGTAACCGCGAAAGCTCGCCTAGCTTGAGCTCCGTCAGGTTAAGAATTTCGCGGTAATCAAATTCATCGAGATAAAAAAGTGCGAGCGCAGTTCTCTGAGGATCGGGCGCACAGGAAATCCAAATTGCGAGCTGCGTGGGATCGAGTTGCTCGATTTGCGACGGTGCCTCCGGAGGTATGTCATGCTCGTCGAGCCCGACTGGCTCGGCTTGCAAATCGGTTTCGCTTGCTTCCAGGCAACGCCAGCGCGCGTCGCGAAAAAGCCAGAATCGCTCATCTGGCAGTTCCCCCTGAGCCGCCCGCGCCGCCGCCTCACGTAACGTTGCGTGAAAAACGTCCTGCGCCTTGCGCGCGTCGCCCAGCATCAAGAAACAAAAGCGATAAAGCTGCGGTATATTTTGTTTCGTAGCGGACACCCTGATTTTTCAAAACGGGAACGTTACGTGCGTTGACAGGATCGACAAGGAGGATTCGACCCCCAGTAGCTGCTTCCCTCTGGGAAGCGCAGCGCTGATGCCTTTAAACGATCGCGCGCCGCGCTGCGCAGAGAACGGCGGCTACAAATTTAATATCAGCACAACTTCTCCAGACGCCGCGCCACTTCCTCAGCGTTATCGCGGCTGTTGAAAGCGGAGATGCGAAAATACCCTTCTCCCTGTGCGCCGAAACCGCTGCCGGGCGTGATCACCACGTTCAAATCTTGCAGCATGCGATCGAACATTTGCCAGCTCGTCAGGCCGTCCGGCGTTTTGACCCAAATGTAAGGCGCGTTTATTCCACCGAATGCTGTCATGCCAGCTTTTGCGGCAGCTTCGCGCAGGATTCGCGCGTTACCCATGTAGTGGTCAATGAGCGCGCGGACTTCCTGGCGGCCCTCGGGCAAGTACAGCGCTTCCGCGCCACGTTGCACCGGATAACTGACACTATTCGCCTTCGTGCTCCAGCGTCGATGCCAAAGCGAATGCAGTGGCATTTTTTTTCCCGACTCTGTTGTGCCAAGCAACGTCTTCGGCATGACCGTCAACCCGCAGCGCACGCCAGTGAAACCGCCGTTCTTGGAAAAACTGCGTAATTCTACTGCACACTCTCGCGCGCCGGGAATTTCGAAAATCGAATGCGGAACATTCGGCTCCGAAATATAGGCTTCATAAGCAGCGTCAAACAGCAGCAGCGCCTCGTGTTCGCGGGCGTACTCGACCCAACGTGAGAGCTGGTCACGCGACACGACAGCGCCAGTTGGGTTGTTGGGAAAACAAAGATAAACAAGATCGGCATGTGCCTTCGGCGGTTCGGGGACAAATCCGTTCTCGATCGTGCAAGGCAAATAGAGAATGCCTTCATAGCCGCCATCTTTTCGTATCGGGCCGCTGTGGCCCGCCATCACATTCGTATCGACATAGACCGGATACACGGGGTCGGGGACCGCGACTCTGTTTTGGTCCCCAAGAATATCGAGAATATATCCGCAATCGCATTTCGATCCGTCCGAGATAAAAATCTCATCATCGGCGACGTCGATATTGCGGTCGCGATAATCGTGCTGCGCAATTGTCGACCTTAGAAATTCGTAGCCTTGCTCCGGGCCGTAGCCGCGAAAAGTTTCGCGTTTTCCCAGTTCATCTACGGCACGCTTGATCGCGTCGATTGCCGCGCGCGGCAACGGCTCGGTGACGTCACCTATTCCGCAGCGAATCAATTGCTTCGCCGCTTTGGGATTCGCCTCGCAAAATTCACCCACCCGCCGGGCAATTTCGGGGAAGAGATAACCGGCCTGAAGCTTGAGATAATTTTCGTTTAGATATGCCATGTTTTGAGTAGCCGCACGCGTCTCGCGTGTTGGCGAAAGCATGTCACTCTCGCGAACTCCTTCACATTCGGCAGCGATAGGCGTTCGCGAACACAAGCTAAGTGCGTTTTGGCGAGACGCCAAAACCAACACGCGAGACGCATGCGCTACCCGAATTGGCGAACGCGCCCTTCGCTATTTCGCGCTCAATAATTTTTCGCCACCGCGTCCCAGTTCACCACATTCCACCAAGCCTTAATGTAGTCGGGCCGGCGGTTTTGGTACTTGAGATAATAGGCGTGTTCCCAAACATCCGCGCCAAGGATTGGCTTGTTGCCATCCATGAGCGGGCTGTCCTGATTCGCGGTGGAAATGATTTCCAGTTTTCCGCTCTTGTTCTTAATAAGCCACGCCCACCCGCTGCCGAAGCGGCCCACCCCGGCAGCTGCAAATTTCTCTTTGAAATCGTCAAAGCTGCCAAATGTGGATTTGATGTCGTCGGCAAGTTTGCCTTTCGGCTCGCCGCCCGCGTTTGGGCCCATGATTTTCCAGAAGAAAGAATGGTTGGCATGGCCACCGCCGTTATTTCGCACCACCGTGCGAATATCTTCCGGAACAGCGCTTAAATCGCCGATCAAATCTTCGACCGATTTTTTCTCGAGATCGGCCTTGCCTTTGATCGCCTTGTTGACGTTGTCGATGTAAGCCTGATGATGTTTGGTGTGATGAATCTCCATCGTGCGCGCATCGATGTGCGGCTCCAAAGCATCATAAGCGTAAGGTAATTTTGGTAATTCGTAAGCCATAGTTTTGTATAATTAGATCGAATCGCCGCTAACGACAGGATTTATTTTTTTCGCGATCGGAGATCAGCGATCCTCGCTGGAAGCCTGACTTCCATCGCAGTGGTAAAAACTCGGACGATGTCCGAGACCGCTGCGATAATTCACATAGGTCGCGAGAGCGAGCAGCGGAAAATTCTGGCGATACATGTCGTATTTTAGATAAAAGACGCGCGGAAACCCAGTGCCAGTGATTTGCTGTTCATCCCATGAGCCGTCGGGTTTTTGCGAACCGAGCAAGAAACGCAATCCGCGTTGAATACTGGGCCGATCGAGATCGCCGCATGCACAGATGCCCATGAGTGCCCATGCTGTTTGCGATGCTGTGCTCGGGCCGATGCCTTTGGCCCCTGGGTTGTCATACGTGGCGCAGGTCTCACCCCAGCCGCCATCGTTATTCTGGCAGCTCTCAAGCCAGTCACGTCCTCGCAGTATCCAGTCCTGCGTCATGTCCTGGCCGATCGCGCGCAAGCCGCGCAGCACTTGCCAGGTACCATAGATGTAATTCACACCCCAACGGCCGTACCAGGAACCGTCGTCGTCCTGGGTATCGATCAGGTAATGGATGGCGTCGCGCACGCACTGCGCTTTGGCATCGAAACCAATGTAACCGAGCAGTTCGAGCGTGCGTGCCGTCAGGTCGCTGCACGTGGGATCGAGAATCGCATTGTGATCGGCAAACGGCATATCTTCGAGCCATGGCGTCGTCACGTTCTTGTCAAACGCTGCCCAGCCACCATCGCGACATTGGAAACTCAGCTGCCAACCAAGTGCGCGGCGAAAGATCTCATCGAGTGATTGTTGATCTTTCGGCAGCACTAGGCGCAGCGCCATCAGCACCATCCCCGTGTCGTCCGTGTCGGGATAGTAAACGTTGTTGTACTCGAACGCCCACCCACTCGCTTCCGGATGCGGATTATTTACCGTCCAATCACCGCGGATTCGCACTTCTTTGTTGACGAGCCAATCGGCCGCCTTTTGCAGCGCGGGGTGTTCTGGGGAAACGCCGGATTCCGCGAGCGAGATGATGTTGATCGCGGTGTCCCAGACAGGCGAAAGACAGGGTTGTATCCGGAAATCATCGGGATCGTCGACAAACAGGCCTGCGAAATCTTTTTCCACCTTCGCGTAAACGGGATTTTTTTTCGAGTAACCGAGAGCGCGCAACGCGATCAGACAATTCAGCATCGCCGGATACACCGTCGCAAGGCCGTCGCTGCCTTCGCCGATCCGTTCGAGCATCCACCGTTCCGCTTCTTCAAGCGCGCGCCGGCGCAGCGGGCGAAACCCGAGGGGACGCAGGAACTTCAGAACATCATCAACCCGCAGAAAGAAATTGCGCCACGTCCAGAAACGCTCGCTGCGCGGCAGCCGGAAATCGCCTTGCTCGGTGCCAAGCGGATAGAGCTCGTGCAATTGCTTTTCGCCAGGCAGCACGCGAGTCGGTTTGAAATGGTTAATGATGGCGAGCGGCACCAATATCGCCCGGCTCCACGATGACATTTTGTAGATATGAAACGGCGCCCAGCTTGGCAGGAGCACCATTTCCACAGGAGTCGTGGGCAAATACTTCCACGGAAACTGACCCAGGAGCGCAAGATAAAGCTTGCTGAAGGTGTTCATCTGCGGAATGCCGCCGAGCCGCATGATATTGGAGCGCGCTTCCTGCATGAACGGCGCGTCCGCCGAGCAGCCGGCGAGTTTCAGCGCAAAATATGCCTTTGCCGAAGCGTTAATCTCGCTCGGGCCGTCATGATAATTATTCCAGCCGCCGTCCGGCAATTGGCGTTTCAGAATGTGACGAACGCAGCGCCGCTGCAACTGCGTATTGACTTCGCCACACCAGTGCATGAAGAGCACGTAATCGGAGCAGAGTGTGCTATCGACGATCAGCTCGCCGCACCAATGACCGTCGGGCTTTTGCTGGCGCAGAAGATTTTCTTGCGCGCGCGATATGGCCTGGGAAAGCTCGATATCGTTAGGCGCATACGACTGGGCGAGATCTCGCCGTGCGCTCGGCAAAGGAATTACGTCAGAGGACCGGTTCATGATGTCGATCTCGGACCTGTCGATCTAATAACTTCCAGATGTTACGATGCCTGCGCCGAAGCCTCGGCGCTTTTTCCTGTGAGATGTCCGTTTCCAGAGCTTACGCCATTAAACGCAAGAACTTCGCTGCCACGGCCAGTTGGTTTGGGTTTCGGGCCGAAGTTGAATCTGACCGTTTTCCAAGTGTCGCCGCGCTGCGATTGCAGACCCAAAGTTGCAGTTGGCTCATAACCACAGTGCACCATGCAGTTCTCACAACGACTGTCGCGCGCCACGCCGTTCACAACTCCGTATCGGTCCCACTCGGTTTTTTCAAGTAATTCTGCGTAGCTCGAGTAATGCCCGTCAGTCATGAGATAGCATGGCCCCTTCCAGCCACGAATGTTCCGCGTCGGAATTGCCCACGCTGAACAGGTCAAATCACGCTTGCCCCCGAGGAATTCGAAATAGACCGGCGTCCCAAAAAAGTTATACCGATTCATCCACTTCTCGATTTTTTGGAACTTCTGAATCGTCATCGCGCGGGTGAGAAAGAAGTTTTCCGGGCGCAAATTAAGCCGCTTGATCATGTCTTTCTTCGCGGCGTCATAATCGTATCCCGGAGTGATGGTGTGGCCATCGACCCTGAGATCGGAAAGATAATCGAACATCTGCTCGATCTGCTGCATATCGGTTTCCTTGTAAATCGTCGTGTTGGTCGCGACCTGATAGCCGAGCAGCTTCGCCATTTTGATCGCGAGGATGCACTCCTTGAAAACGCCTTCGCGCTCGACGATGAGATCGTGCGTCCGCTCGAGACCATCGAGGTGCACGTTCCAATACATCCAACCTGTCGGTCCGATTGGACAATCGCGGATTGGCGCCTGCGGATTGCGGATAGTCGCAGCCTCTTTTTCTGAGACCAACCCTTTCGCGAGCAAGGCGTCGATCTTTTCTTCTAATTCTTTGCGCAATCCGGTCCGAGCCGGACTGGCATTCTCCGCTGCCCGCAATTCTTTGGTGAGCCACTCGCGCATCTTCTTGCGCATGAACGTGGCGTTTGTGCAGATGTAAACGATACGCTTCTGCTCGAGCAATCCTTTCACCAGCGCCTCGATATGCGGGTAGATAAGGGGCTCGCCCCCGCAAATTGAGACCATCGGTGCGTCGCACTCCTGCGCCGCCGCGAGGCAGTCCTCCAGGCTCATCATGTCCTTGAGCGAAGTGGAATACTCTCGGATTCGTCCGCAGCCAGTGCACGTCAGGTTGCAGGTATGCAGCGGCTCGAGCTGAAGCACCGTGGCGAACTTCTTGGTACCACGCAACTTGTGCCCGATCATGTAAGCCGCGATCTTTGCCGTGAGCGGGAGAGGAAATCTCATAGGAGCGACGATAGTAACAAGGGCTGCCAGCCTGTCAATAACCCGAGTTAAGCTCTCAGTTTGTGACATTGAATCGGCTCTGGCCCTAAATGAAGAGTATGAAACGATTATTGCTAGTAGTATTTGCCGCCGGCCTGATTGGCTGCGCGGAACAACCTCCACCACCGGTAGCAACCGGCAATTACCCGTACAGCCGCTATTCTACGACGGCCGAAGTATGGGGCTATCCCAATCCGGTCTACAGGCAGTGGACCACAGCTCAACTGCAGCAGCGCCGTCTCGACCTCTACGGAATGACTCCGTTAACCCAGACTCGCGAACAAGTGCCGGCATACATTTATCATGGCCAGCCCCTTCCGCAGCAGGATGAGATCAAGGCCATCGAAGTTGAGCTCAACCGGCGCTATCAGGCTGGTGATAAAACGGCGGAACTGAAGGAGTTCTGGCCCAGCGCACGGCGGCACATCGCCAGCGGGTCTCGTGTAGAAACAGGTTTCTAACCTAGCGTGGGGTGATGTAGAAACGATGCGAACCGACGATGCAGTCGGCGCGTAAAGTTTTCTCCGAAGATTAGCCTCGTCCGCGTCAGTCAGACGCCGTGCCAGCCACGCCGGATCAGGCTGACGGCGATCGCTGCGAGAAGGAGCGCGATTATCTTGGACACGCCGCGTAATCCCTGTTGGCCCATCCAGCGCGTGAATAGGTCGGCGTTCCAGAACGCGATCGCAACCAGCGCGAGATTCACCAAGAGGGACGTGAGCGTAAAGACCAGGCCAACGGTATCGACTAAAATGAGTAGCGCCGTGAGCAATGCCGGCCCAGCGATCAACGGCATGCCCAGCGGCACGACGCCGAATTCGCCGCCGCCGCCGCGATCCTGTGGCCCAACACTCAGCAATTCGCGGCCTGCCAGACCAAGCAGAATAAGACCGCCCGCGACTTGAAAATCCGCCACCGTGATCCCAAGCGCAGCGAAAATGATTTTCCCAAGAAAGATAAAACCGACCGCGATGCCGAGGGCTGTGAAAAGTCCCAGGACTGCCTGCCTCTTTCGCTGTTCAGGCGAAGCGCTCGTGCCAAGGCCTAAAAAAATCGCGACGAGCCCTATCGGATCGATGGCGACAAAGACCGGAATAAAGGCGAGGAAAAATTTCTCGATCATCGTGGCGCGAGCATCCGGCTATTGGTTCTCGCCACAGATGAACACAGATGAAACACGGATTCATCAAAATTCCTTCGCCCATCTGTGAAAATCTGTGTAAATCTGTGGCCGATTCTTATTCTCTAAATCCCGCGCTCAAGACTGTATGAAATCCGCGTTTCTTTGCCTGCCAGTAATCCTTGCCGCTTTAAGTTCAAATCTTTCCGCCGCTGAGGTGAAAACTGTCGATGATTTTCGCTCCGCTGCCGCGAAAGCAAACGCGGTCTTAACGATTCCCGATTGGGACCAAACGCCGAAGGCGGTCGAAGCTTCCATGAAAGAGGCGATCGCGACAGCGAACAAGGCACTGGATCAGATCGGCACCCAGGATCTGAGCAAAGTCACGTTTAAAAGCACCGTCGTCGCGCTCGATGACCTCGCGTACGAGGCCGGAATTGCGGCGAACAAAGCAGCGATCATCAAAGAAACAAACACGGATCCCGCAATGCGCAGTGCAGCGGAGAACGCAGTAAAGGCCTTTCAAGAGTGGGCGGTCGGAATCGATTATCGGGAGGACGTTTATAAGGCGATCAAAGCTTTCGCGGACACACATCCGAAACTTTCCGGCGAAGACGAAAAGCTGCTCAACGAAACATTGCGCGATTACCGCCGCGCTGGCTTGGATTTGTCGCCAGATCAGCGCAAAGAAGTCGAGCAGCTGCGCAAGGAGTTGTCCAAGTTAGGATCTGATTTCGACACGAACATCGTCAAGGCAAACGCGCCTGTCATGTTTACAAAGGCCGACCTCGACGGTTTGCCGGACAGTTTCTTCGCCTCGCCTGGTATCAGGACTGGAGACGATGCCTACACAGTAATGGCAAACGTTACCTGGCAATTCAATACCGTGGAAGAAAACGCGAAGAGCGAAGCCACTCGCAAGCAACTCTACGTCGTTCGAGAGACCCTCGCGAAAGATACAAACGTGCCCATTCTCAACCAAATGCTCGCACTCCGGAATAAGATCGCGTTGCGGCTGGGTTATAAATCCTGGGACGACTTCCAGACCGAGATCAAAATGGCGAAGACCGGAGCCGGTGCGGAAAAATATATCAATGACTTGGTCGCCGGTATCCAGCCGAAGTTCGACAGCGAAGTGGCGGAGTTACAAAAATTGAAAGTCGCCGACACGAACGATCCTAACGCCAAGCTGGAGGTTTGGGACTGGCGCTACTACAACAACCAACGGAATAAACAAAAATACTCCGTCGATAAGGAAGCATTGCGCGCGTATTTTCCGTTCCAGAAAGTGCTCGACGGCATGTTCCGTATTTATCAGAGCATTTTCGGCGTCAAGTTTGAAAAGATCACTGCGCCTTACAAGTGGACCGATGATCTGCAGCTTTATCTGGTGACCGATTCCGCCACGGGTGAGCCGCTCGGGATGTTTTATCTCGATATGTTTCCGCGCGAAGGAAAATTCAATCACTTCGCACAGTTCGAAATTATCGGTGGCAAGCTGTTATCGGATGGAAAATACCAGCGGCCAACCGTTGCGCTGCTTTGCAATTTTCCCCCTGCAACTGCAGACAACCCATCTCTGCTGACACACAGCGATGTGGAAACGTTATTCCACGAGTTCGGTCACGCCCTGCATTCGATTGTCACGCGCGCCAAGTATGGCCGATTTTCCGGGACTCATGTTCCCGGGGATTTTGTCGAGGCGCCTTCGCAGATGCTGCAAAACTGGGTCTGGGATAAAAAGGTGCTCGATACATTTGCCGCCGATTACCGCGATCCTTCGAAAAAGATTCCAGCGGAAATAATAAAGAAAATGAATGACACCAAGCTGGCCAATGCTGGTGTTTTCTATCGACGCCAGTTTGCGTTCGCATCGCTCGACCTCGCACTGCACGATCAACACCCGGAGGATGACTCCTACGACTCCGTCGCGATTTCGAATCCGATCCTGGAAAAAGTTTTTCTGCCAATCGATCCGAGCACGACGTTCGTCGCCTACTTTGGGCATTTGAATGGCTACGATGCCGGTTATTACGGGTACGCCTGGGCGGATGCGATTGCTGCCGATATGGCAACCGTCTTCGAAAATGCCAAAGATGGTTATCTCGACAAACAAGCCGGCATGAAACTGCGTCGCGAAATTTACGAGCCGGGCGACTCGCGCGACGTTAACGTCTCCATCGAGAAGTTCCTCGGCCGCAAACAATCGGTACAGCCGTTCCTGAAAAAGATCGGAATCGGCCAACAGGACAAAAAGAAAGCGCCAGCGGGACCATCGCAGGAAGGGAGATAGCAGAGTCCCACTACAGATGAACACAGATGAGACACAGATTCCTTATGCCTATCTGTGAAAATCTGTGGCTAGGTTTTCCTCTACTCGGTAGCGTGAAAGGAATATTGCAACCGTATGACATCTTCACGTCCACGGGCAGGCGAACAACTACCAGTGGTCGCCAATGAGCATTTTACCGTGGAAGCGTGCAGCACTTGCTACATCCCGGGCTATTTGATTGTGATGCCGAGAGATGCTGTCGAGTCGCTGTCGCAGATGACTCCCGCAGCTCTCGCTTCGCTCGGAGCGACGTTGGCAGTGGTCACCGCTGCAATCCAGGCGGTCGTCCAGCCGCAGCGAGTGTATTGCACTTTATTCTCTGAGCAGACACGCGTCGTTCACTTTCACCTTTTTCCTCGGACGGCATGGCTAACGGCCAAGTATTTTGCTGCTCATTCGAATGATACCGAGATTTCCGGCCCGCGACTGATGGATTGGGCCCGGCGAATGTTTCAGAAGCCAATTATCGGCATGGATAGAGATGAGATTTTGGAAAAGATTCGAGCCCAGATCATGCCGACGGCAGTCCAGTTGTAACGCCGTGTGAAAACCACGGTCACTGAATTGCCCTTTAATAGTTTTCTTGGCATTCGCTCCGCTGGCGACTCTGCGTATCTACTGGAACTGCCAGCAGGCAGCCAGTACCTCAATCATCTCGGCACAGTTCACGCGGGCGCTCAACTCGCGCTCGCCGAGGCATCCAGCGGTGAGTTCTTGCTCAGGCATTTCGGTTCCTCTGCTAGCGTTGTGGCAGTCGTACGCCGCGTGGAGGCGAAATTTCGCAAGCCAGCAAATGGCAGCATCATGTCCACCGCGAGTGCCACGCCTGGATCTCTCGCTCGGCTCGACGCAGAGCTCTCATCGAAAGGCCGTTCGGTCATTCCGATTACAGTAGATATCTACGACGAATCCGGTGCGCACGCTCTTTGTGCAACGTTTGACTGGTTTATTCAGCGTGAGAAAAACTGACCAAACTTAGCCCGCCCTGCGACTTCACAATTATGCGCCCAGAGCCGAATGAGTATTCTCGTCAGTGGTTTGAGATCTTCCACATGGGTATAAGCGAGGCTCGCACGATGCAAGAGACAGCATTCGTTTGCCATCGCGCTCCTTTGCCTTATTTCCGCAAAGTTGTAGATGTGTGTTGCGGCATGGGACGACACGCCCGGGCGCTTTCTGGCCGGGGTTACTCAGTGATCGGAATCGACCGCAATGATGATGCCATTGCAAAGGCTCGCGCGCTGGCCGGCGGGTCAAGCTATCTGAACTCGGACATTCGCGACTACCGACCGGAGTCTGGCGCGTTCGACCTTGTAATCATCATGTCTCAGAGCTTCGGCTATTTCGATGCGACAACAAATCGCGAGGTGCTTGGGCGCCTGGCAGCGGGATTGCGCGAAGGCGGTCGTGTCATTCTCGACTTGTGGAGCCCGGAGTTCTTTGCAGTTCATCAGGGCGACCGCGAGCTGAGCAGTTCGAATGGCAGTTATTTTCGCCGGCGAAAATGATTTCAATGGCAAAGTCAGTCGGCTTGATGCCGCTACTCGTCTGCACAGACTTTGACGAGGCGACTTCCCCATCTCCCACTAATCCCCGCGTCCAATTCGTTTTCGAGCGTTGCTGCGTATCATCGACAACAAGACAAGAAGAAAGCGCCAGCGGGGTCATCACAGAAAAGCAGATAGCAGAGTTTCGCCACAGATGAACACAGATCGAAAAAGGGGCGAGATTTGAGAATCAGGGGTCAGGAATCTGTGTCTAGGTCTTTTCTCGTTTGTAGCACGGCGTGTTCTCGCGCCGAAGCCGACGTCGAATGACGAAATCGGAATAACGAAGAACGAAGTGACAAAAACAATAGCATGACGGCGCGCTGACTGTTTTGGTCATTCGTGCTTTGGTCATTATCTTGCGGCGCTCACAGAGCGCCGCTACAGAAGAGAAATGAAAATTGGACGCTGTGTGGTCGCGATCCTTTTTGGCGTCGCCGCGTCGAGTCTAGCGGTCGATGAATTGGCTTTGCGATTGCAGCCCGCGCTGGAGGCGATCACTCCCGATGGATTACTCGCGCACATCAAGATTCTTGCGTCGGATGAATTCGAAGGTCGCGCGCCGGGAACAAAGGGCGAAGAACTTTCGGTCAAGTACATCAGCGATCAGTTCAAACAGATCGGTCTTAAGCCGGGAAATCTCGACGGAAGTTATGTGCAGGAAGTCCCTCTGGCAGGCATCAAGAGCGAATCAAGAATGTCGTTCACGGTCGGCGATAAAACCATCGAGGTGAAATATCCCGATGATTTCGTTGCTTCGTCGGCGCGTCTCCAACCGGAGATCAAGGTCAACAACTCGGACGTGGTCTTTGTCGGCTATGGCATCGTCGCGCCGGAATACGGGTGGAACGATTACAAAGATGTCGATGTGCGCGGTAAGACGATTTTGATGTTGATCAATGACCCAGCGATTCCCGATCCGAAGGACTCATCAAAACTCGATAACAAAATATTTAAGGGAAAAGCGATGACGTATTACGGGCGCTGGACTTACAAATACGAAATCGCCGCGCAAAAAGGCGCCGCGGCTGCCGTCATCATTCACGAGACCGGACCGGCCGCCTATCCCTACTCGGTCGTAAAATCGAGTTGGGGCAAGGAGAATTATGAGATCGACGCGCCAAACCAGAACAAGGACGCCGTAGAAGTGCGCTCGTGGATCACGGCCGATGTCGCCAGGAAATTGCTAGCCGATTGCGGTCAGGATTTTGATGCACTGAAAAAGTCGGCGATCACAAAAGAATTCCGACCGGTGGCGTTGAATGCGAAAGCCAACATCGACATCAAGCAACAGGTTCACCCATTTAAATCGCACAATGTCATCGGCAAGCTCGATGGGAGCGATCCGAAGTTGCAGGATGAATACGTCATTTATTCCGCGCACTGGGATCATCTTGGGCGTCATCCCGAATTGCAAGGCGACCAGATTTTTAATGGCGCAATCGATAACGCGTCCGGCGTCGCGTCGGTCATCCAGCTCGCAGGCGCGTTCACAAAGTTGAATCCGCTGCCAAAACGATCGGTCCTGTTCATGGCCACGACAGCCGAAGAAGCGGGATTGCTCGGCGCGAAATTTTACGCGGAGCATCCGCTTTATCCGCTCGAGAAAACGCTCGCCGATATCAACATCGACACCGTGAATCCGTGGGGGAAAACGCGCGACATCGAAGATCTGAGCGACAACAATTCAACGCTTGATGACATGCTTGCGACGGCCGCCAAGCGTAACGGGCGGCAGATGACACCGAACAGTCAGCCGGAGAAAGGCAGCTTTTATCGCGCCGATCACTTTGAATTTTCGAAGCGCGGCGTCCCTGCGCTTTACACAGGCGGCGGCAAAGATTCCATCGGCAAGTCGGCAAATTTCGGTCAACAAAAGAGAGACGATTACGTCGCGCATCATTATCATCAGGCATCGGATGAGGTGAATCCAGAATGGGACCTCTCCGGCGCGGTGCAAGATATTCAGCTTCTTTTCGAGGTCGGCTACCAAGTCGCGAACGCCGAAAAATTTCCGGAATGGAAGCCCAACACCGAATTCAAAGCGAAGCGAGATGAGATGATGAAGAAGTGATCAGATTGTGACCGGTGCGTGTGGCACGCTCCGTTCAACTTGGCTCGTCTTCGCCGCAGGTGCTGTTGTTCCGTGCGCTTCCCCACAGAGAGTTGAGGGCATTCCGGTTTGTGGACGGGCTGGTGTATTATCCCCACATCGGGGAATACAACGAGATGCAACTCGTAAACGGCAGATGGCAGAAATCTCAGTATCGCGTCGTCGCCGGGATAAGTCGGATTTAAGGACGTGAGAGGTCTAACCAGCGCTGCGCAGAAAAGAAGTAAGTTGCAACGCAGCGCATTAGATGGTTGAATCCCGCTCGCAAATCTGGAAAACCTGAATGGGCTCTCTCAAAAAAAGACGCAAAGCGAAAATTGCAAAACACAAGCGCCGCAAGCGGATGAAGCAAAGTCGGCATAAGAAGCGTCTCCGTTACAAGACGTAGTGCGCAGGTCACGTTTCGATTGTTCGCTAGAGTGCGCGAGCCTAGAGTAATGGAATAATGGAGTAATGGGACTCTGCGGCCTTGCTTTCGTCACTCCAGCCCTCCATTACTTCGTTCTCAGCAAAGGCTGGCCTGCTAAGCCGTAGCACCGAAAGCTTTCGGTGCTGGTTTGCGGGGAGCGGCACCGAAAGGTAGGCTTTAAAAAATGAGGGAGGATAAAAAGTGCGGCGTTTCCGCCTGCTGGGGTTTTCTTTTCGCGCTTGTTTTTCTTGCCGTCGCGAGCGCTACGATCGCCAAAACTCCTCGCACTCTTGCCCCTCAGATTGGGCCTTCGCCCTCAAGAACAAAACAAATCGGTCGCCAGGATGATTCATTCAGTCGCAAACCGGCGCCCGACCTCGTTTTGCATTCAGAGGGCGAACGCAAAGCAGGGGCGCTCGCGCATTTTGTGGAAGGAATGGCGTTCGAAGAGAACGGCGAGATGGATAAAGCGCTCGAGGCGTACCGCAAAGTGCTTAATGTCGATCCGGGCCAATCGGACCTGGCGTCGCGCGTAGCCGTTTTGCTGATACGGCAGGAAGATTTTCCACAGGCGATTGACGTTCTAAAGGACGCAATCAAAGCAAATCCCAACGATGCCGAGCCTTACCGCCAGCTAGCTTACATTTACGCGAAGTATCTTAAAAAAACGGACCAGGCGATCGATTACGCCAATCGCGCCGTCGCGCTGAATCCGCGAGATATAGAGGCTTACCAGCGTCTCGTCGAAATCGAGTTTGCGGCAGGCGAAGAAAAAAAAGTGCTCGAAGTTTTGGATCGCGCCACAAAAGTCCGGAGCGACGACCCAAATTTCTGGACGCGGCTCGGGAAACTTTACGTAGCCGTCCTTTTCAAACCAGATTCGCAGCCGAAGCCGGATGAATTGAGGCGGGTTAACGAAATTTTCAAAAAAGCAGCGGACCACGCCAATGACGATTCCACGGTCCTCAAGGACGTCGCGGATTACTACGCTTCATCGCAGCAACTAAAAGAGGCGATCCCGCTTTATCTGCGCGTGCTGGAGCTGCAACCAGATGATGCTAATGCACAGGAAAAGCTGGCGACCGGTTTCATTTTAACGAACCAGCGCGACAAAGCAGTTGAGATGCTCGAGCAAATTATCAAGGAGCATCCGGAAAAATATCAGCCGTACGATTTGCTTGCGCAGGTGCTGGATGAGGAAGCGCGATCGCTTCAGCGCGCCAACCACCCTGATGAAGCCAAGGCCAAGTTTGCCAAGGTGGCCGCGAATTACGAGCAAAGCCTGTTGATCAATCCCAACCATGCCGGCACATATTTGCGCCTGGCGGAGCTGCTCCTTGGGCCGCTCAAAGATCCGCAGCGCGCTTTGAAATTTCTGGCAGAAGCCCGTCGCCGATTCCCAGGCGCGCCGGAAATCGTTTATTACCTGGCCATTGCTCAGCGCGAAGCGAAGCAAATCCAACAAGCGGTGGCAACGTTCGAAGAAGCGCTGCACGACGCGGAACTCGATCAGGACAACGAAATTGTAAATGCCAAGTTTTACTTCAACTACGGCGCGACTGCCGAGCAGGCCGGTTTGTATGACAAAGCGGCGGATCTGCTCCGCAAATCAATCGCGCTCGATCCTGCCAACGCGGCGGAGGCCTACAATTACCTTGGTTACATGTGGGCAGAGCACAACATGCACCTCGACGAGGCCGAGGAGATGATTAAACACGCCTTGGAGATCGAACCCAACAATGGCTCTTACCTTGATAGCCTCGGTTGGGTTGAGTTTCGAAAGGGCAAGTTCGATCAAGCCCTGGCCGACCTGCTTCGCGCGGAAAAAAGCATGGATCGTGACGACCCCATTGTGTTCGAACACATTGGCGACATTTATTTGAAATTGGATCGCGTGCCAGAGGCGTTGGAATCGTGGCAAAAAGCGCTGGCGCTCGATCCGAAGAACAAGAAACTCGCAGAGAAGATCGAGAGCACCAGGACAACAGTCAGCAAGGGTTCGTCGACAAAGACGAACCCGACTCAGTGATTAAAATGCCGAACCCAGCGCAGGCGTTCTACAAAACTGAAGCGGCGCAGAATGCGCAAATGAAGGATTATCCGACACCCTGGCAGCGCAAAACGATGTGGGCAGCCCTTACTGCTTTCTTTGTTGTTCTTCTCATCATAATCGTTGGCGCGGTGATCTGGACTGGCGCCAATATCATCAGCTTCCTTCAGCCAATCTTGATTCCGGTCGCCATCGCGGGGATTCTCACTTATCTGCTCGACCCATTGGTGACGAAAATGTCTCGAGAGACGTTCAGTCGCACCAAAGCAGTCGCGCTCATTTTCGCGATCGGTTTTTTTGCGCTCGGTGGATTGATTGCCTGGCTCGTCCCAACGATCTCCATCCAAAGCGCAAATTTCGCAAAGCAAGTCCCCGCCTACACAGAAAAAGCGCGCGATCGTATTGTCGATCTTATCTATCGATTCGACCAAACTTTCGGGTTACTTGGCGGAGCACATGGAAAGTCTGCATCGACGAGTCTCACAAACTGGCTCATCGGCCCAGCGGCCTCTACTCCTCATGAGCAACCAACTGCGACTGCCGCCCCTTCGCCAAAGGGATCTGCGACACCCCAGGTGATTAGCCCTGGAAGCGAGACAATCGCGCCAAGTCCACCAAAGCTGACCACCGCCGAGCGCCAGCGCATTCAAGCTTACGTAGAAAAACAAATGCCTAATCTGCAGCGGGCGCTTCCGACGCTGATGGACAAACTCTGGGGGGTCTTAAAGCAAAGCATCGGCGGATTTCTTGGGGTCACAGGGTTTTTGCTTAGCCTGATCCTGGTGCCAATTTATTTATTTTTCTTGCTCAACGAAAAACCGCGCATCGAAAAGAAATGGAAGGAATACCTGCCACTGCGCGCATCGCCGCTCAGGGATGAAGTCGCGGAAGCATTGTCGGAGATCAATAAGTACGTCACAGCGTATTTTCGGGGGCAGCTGCTTGTTTGCCTGGTGGACGGAATCCTCATCGGGACCGCGCTAACGCTCATGGGACTCAATTTTGCGCCGCTAATTGGCGTGCTCGTTGTCATCCTCACCATGATCCCGTACATCGGGATAATTGTATGCTGGGTGCCAGCCGTTCTCATTGCTGCTTTTCAATGGGGCGATTGGTTGCACCCGATTGGTGTAACGGCGATTTTTATCGTCATTCAAAATCTTGAAGGCATCTTCTACGCCCCGCGTATTGTAGGAAATTACGTCGGCCTGCATCCGATGACAGTGATCGTGTCGATCTTTGTCTGGGGCTTGATCATTGGCGGAGTGCTCGGTCCCCTCCTGGCCGTGCCGCTGACCGCAACGATCAAGGTTTTACTGGCGCGATACGTCTGGGGCCGCCGTTTGAGGGAGGAGGTCATGGAATCGATCGAAGAAGTTGCTGCGATTCAAGAATCCGAGGCAGCGACGCAACCTTAGAAGCCGTGGTCAGGGGATTCCGCACGTATGGCGCCGCAGTTTTGCCGCGCCACGAGATAGAACACGAGAATGGCGGAAAAAATCAGAGATGCCAGGCACAGAAGGACCGGCCAAATATTTCCCGGCGTTGGGTCTTTTTTTCAACGACAACTCTGGCCGGCCCGTCTCGCCCTTTTAGTTGCCGCATTCGTAGTCGCTATTCTCCTGGGCGTTGCCTTCATTAGTTACGGCTCAAAGCTGTATCGGGACTGGCACCAAAGCCGCTTGCTGCATCGGGCGGCTTCGATGCTGCAGGAGGAGAGATTCATTGAAGCAACGCAGACCGCGGACGAGGTCACAAAGTTGAATCCGGACTCTCTGCCAGCGTATTACATCCTGGCGGAAGCAGCGGAAAAACAAAATCTTGAGGAGGCCGTCTCGTGGCGCGCACAGATCGCGCGATTATCGCCAAAGGATCCAGATAGTCAGCTTAATCTCGCCTCAGCTGCGCTGCGCTTTGGAAAGCTCGATGTCGCCCGGAAGGCGCTGAGTCAGGTCGCTTCGAACGATCGCGACATGGCCGCTTTTCACGTCGTCGCGGGTTGGCTGGCCCGCGCGGAGGGAAATTTCGCCGAGCAGCAAGAGCAATTCGCCGCCGCGGTTAAGAAAGAGCCAGGGAACGATCTCTACCAGTTCAATCTCGCGGCACTCCAAATCCACTCCAGCGACGCGGAAAAGAGCGCAAAAGCACGCACCACGCTCGATCGACTCAGCAAACTCGCTCCGTTCCGGAGCGGCGCGTTGCGGGCGTTGCTGAATGACGCCGTGGGGCGCAATGACCTCGCCGCCGCGGATAACTTTGCGCAACAGCTTCAAATGTCGCAGGAGGTCACATTCGGCGATTATCTTCTTTGCCTGAACTTCTATCAGAAGCTCGATGAGAAAAAGTTCCGTCTTTCGTTGGAAAGAGTGAAGCCATTTGCCGCGCGCAATCCGTCCGATCTCGCATCGCTCATGAACTGGATGAACGAAAATGGACTCGCTGGCGACGTTGTGAAATGGATCGATAAGTTGCGACCAGACGAACTTGGTTCTCCGCTCATTTCCATCGCAGTTGCGGACGCGTATTCGAACGCAAAAAACTGGTCGCGTTTGAAACGCTGGACGCGCGCCGGAATATGGGGCGAAGCTGAATATCTGCGCCTTGCATATCAGGCAATTGCAACGCGGCGAGCGCAATCCCGCGGTGGCGGGAGCGCAGACGCCGAATTCGAAACACTTTGGCGCTCGGCTGAACAAGCGACAAACGAACAGCCGGAGCGCGAACTTGATCTGGCACGCCTCGCTTCGAAGTGGAGCCTCGATAAAGAGTCCGAACAACTTTGGCTTCGTGTCGCGAAGAATCCGCCAATGCGGCGCGAGGCGCTCGACGCGCTTCGCCGCTTCTATCGCGCGAACAATGAAACCGGAAAGCTCTATGAAGTTCTTCAGCGCCTGCACGAAAGCTCTCCCAACGAAGCGCCGATCACAGCGGACCTCGCCCGACTTGGCCTCAACATCGAGCAAAATCCAAAGCAGTCGTACGATCTCGCAAAAGAGGCGTATGACCGCGCGCCTAACGAAGTCAATTGCGCCGTGACCTACGCATTCTCTCTCGATCAACTTGGCCGGAGCGCCGAGGGCCTTGACGTCATACGGAAATTACCAGCCGACCAACTACACGATCCGCATGCAGCCGTTTACGTCGCTTTACTTTTGGTTGACTCGAGCCAAACCGAAGCAGCGAAGGAATACATCGGTGCCGCTGAAGATGGCGAGATTTACGGTGAAGAAAAAAAACTGTTAGATGAAACGAAGGCCAAGCTGGCTGCGGCTTTTACAACGCCGTCGCCAACAGTTTCGCCGACCGCTGCCGAACCAAATCTGCTGCCAACATCGACTCCGCGGTCATGGTAACCGCTTCTCCGACTGCCATGCATGCCATAGCAGGTTGTAGCCGGGATCGGTGATTCCGGCCGGAAGCGCGCACGCTTCTAAGGCCGGCATCACCGATACCGGCTAGAGTCATTCCGCTCGCCGGGCTTTCTCCTCCTTTGCAATCGCTTTTGTCCAATGCGCGATGTCCTCTGAATCCATATGCACTCGGCCCTCCAGCCGCGCATCGCGAAATCCTCGCTCCTGAACGTCCATCAGATATTGCTTGCGTGAAAGCAGTGTGCCACGGCAGACGCGCTCGAGCGTCGCAGTGGGTTCATCCTTTTGCAGTCTCGAGATCAGATCATCCATAATGGCGGCGGGGATCCGTCCGTGCTCGCTCGGATAAATATAGCCGAAGAGCACCAAATGGCTTAGCAGAATGCGCCAGTCGGGCCCGAAGCGACGAACCAGATGCTGCCAATCGATTTTCTCTGCGCAGCTCTGAAGAATATGCGCAATATCGGCGCCATCAAATCGTTCGCGTTCCATAATGTACGCCTTCATCCAAATCATTTCTTCGGGTGAACAAAGTTTCACCTGCAAGCCAAGCAACTCGTCATCCTGCGGGCGCTTAAACCAGGAATCATCGACTTCGCATAAGCCGTTTCCGGCACGAAAAATCAGATCAATGTAGTCCCGACCACGCCCGGCTTTGGCGAGCCAATGCGGAAACGTCTTTTCCGTTTTGTATCCGGCGCGGGCAAGCGCATCGACGGCTGCGTCGACATGATGTGGTCGAACATATAGATCGAAATCTTTCGATCGACGCGAAACACCTGCATAGACTTCAACCACGTAGGCGCCACCGATTAAAAATGGAACGTTCGCATCCTGCAATGCCGCCATCGATGTACGATGAAAGTCGTCGCGTTTGTCTTTTGCTTTCGCGCGCGCAGCTTTCTTAGCGGTCATCACCATCATAACGTAGTCGAAGTCGATAACACGTGCACGGCCAGCGCCCTCGCGCGCGCTGGAAACGTCCATTTGGGCTGGCGATTCCGTTTTTAAGACGATGGCTAAGCGAGCGCTACGGATCGCCGCAACCGCGGATCTTCATTACGGCAAACACTCACGCGGTACATTGCATGAAGCATTTGATGAGATATCGCGCAGTGCTGATTTGCTGCTGCTTTGCGGCGATCTTACCGATTATGGACTTCCCGAAGAAGCGGAGGAGCTCGTCGCCGATATTCGTGCTGCAGTGCGAATTCCAATGCTCGCCGTTCTCGGCAACCACGATTTCGAATCGGGGCAGGAGGAGCTGGTTTGCAAAGTTCTTGATGACGCGGGTGTGAACGTGCTCAACGGCGAGGCCATCGAAATCGCAGGAGTCGGCTTCGCAGGTATCTCCGGTTTTGGCGGCGGTTTCGGCCGGCGAATGTTGAACGCGTGGGGGGAACCACTCATTAAACAATTTGTGCAAGAATCGATCTCTCACGCCGTTCGCCTGGAGCAGGCTCTCGCAAAACTGCAAACAGAATGTCGAATCGTGGTCCTCCATTACTCACCTATCCGCGCTACGCTACAAGGGGAAGATCCGGAAATTTTTGCTTTTCTCGGTTCGAGTCGTTTGGAAGAGCCAATCAATCGATTTCGCGCAAGCGCAGTCTTTCACGGCCACGCGCATAACGGCATTCTCGATGGCAAGACTTCGACCGGCATTCCCGTTTACAACGTCTCAGCGCCGGCGCTTCGGAAAACTGGAAAGCCTTACCGCATTGTCGAATTGTAGCGGCGCTCTGCGCGCGTCGCACTTTTCCTCCGACGATCATAGACCCTGGCAGCCCCGGCCGACAGGCGCTCGCTACTCAGACAAGGATTTCGCCGCGATAACGCGCCACGCTTCTACGTCGGCACGGTTACGAATCGGTGAAGCGCAACGTACAGCCTTGATTGAGTCAAAAGTGATTTCCGAAAACAGCAGTTTGATTGACCGGGCCAATTCCTGCCGGCCTGCGATCGACATCTTCTTGTAGAGCAAGCTCATGTGGGGATCGAGTTGGTAGCCGGACGAATTCTGCTCGGAACCGTGAATAATTCTGTTCAGTCGCTGCAATTGTTCATTCAGCGCAAGCTGCACGAAAAGCGTTTTTGTGAACTCGCCCGTGTGACACACATCAAGCACTTTCATTTCGATCGGTCCGCAACAGCAAAGAGCTTTTGCTTTTGCAATCACCTCTTCAGCGTCTGCTCGATCTGAGCCGACGTGAATCGTCGTGTGCGGCTCAAAGACGGGCGCGTTATATCGGCGCGCAAGATCGCCAATCACCTTTTCCAAGAAGGTGCGTGCCGGCTTAGCCGGAATAAGCCAATAGGCTATCGCAGTTCTTTTCATGCTTGAAAAACGCGCTCCGCTTCCCACGCGCGGCTTCCACAATCCAACATTTAACAAACTCAATCTCCAATGTTAAAATGGCGCCGTGCCTACCAACGTCCTGGGAACCGACCTAAAATGTTGTTGCCGCGATCCGATCACCGGTTTTTACCGCGATGGATTCTGTCGCACCGGCCCGGAAGATGTTGGGCTGCATACGGTTTGCGTGAAAGTCACCCAGGAGTTTCTCGACTTCTCTGTGCTCGACGGAAACGATCTGGTTACGCCGCGTCCGGCATGGGGCTTTCCCGGACTAAAGCCAGGCGATAAATGGTGCGTGTGCATAACGCGCTGGAAAAACGCGCTTGATCACAACCGCGCTGCTCCTGTCGATCTTCAAGCCACGCACGCCTCAGCACTCGAATTCGTTACGCTGGAAGAACTAAAAGCCCACGCGCTGAAATAGGGTAGCGCACTGCCTGCCCTGAGAGCAGTCGAATGGGCATCTCGCGTGCAAATGCCAGTCCGGCTCGGACTTTCGGCGTCGCGCCGAAACAATCTTTTCTCTGAATCGCGCTGCTCTTGTACCGTGAAAATTTACAAGAAAAGTTCGCGATCGCGGGGCGCGCTCGCCAGCACGCAAGACGCATGCGCTACCCCGCAAACTGGCGCTTGCGTGCGCCCATGGTTGAATTGAAATGAATTTGCCGCCACGCTAACGCCGAATTGAACCTGCCGTTTAGCCTTTTTCTCGCGCTGCGGTATTTGAAACCGAAGCGCACGTTCCTGTCGATCATCACATTGATCTCGATCCTTGGCGTGATGCTTGGCGTAACGGTGCTCATCCTTGTGATCTCAGTCATGACTGGGTTCGACCGCGAGCTGCGCCAGAAAGTGATCGAGTTCGATGCGCACATCCTCGTGAGCTCGGAAGACATTTTGCGCGATTGGCGAGCGCTCAAAGCCAAGATCGACAATACGCCGGGTGTCGTTGCGACCGCTCCCTATATTCAGGGGCCGGTGATCGTGGAATTTCAAAATCGCCGGCTCGCTCCAATGATTCGGGGTGTTGATCCCGCCCAGGAAGAGAAAGTGATTCCACTCGAGAAATTCATCAAATACGGCAAGCTCGATCTGGAAGGCGAATCAACTCTGCTCGGAGTCGAGCTCGCACGAAAATTACAGATTCACGTCGGTGATAAGCTCACCGTCTATTCGCCCGGCAATCTCGGACAGATTCTCGACAGCATTAAGAAACTGGAGAACGCCAAGGGGGAAGAGGAAAAAAAAGCGGTGGACGAGTTGCGCGACGTGATCCTGCCGAAAGAACTGACCGTTACCGGCATTTTTGAAACCGGCCATTACCTGCACGATTCCGAATTTCTTCTCGTGCCGATTTATGTTGGACAAGAATTATACGGCCTGGGTGACGCGTTGCACGGCATAACAGTCAGAACCGACAACCCGTACAGCGCCGAGCGCGTGAAACAGGCGATTGAAAATGTTCTCGAGCCGCCCGAGTTCGCGCAGACCTGGATCGACATGAACCGCCAATTTTTCGAAGCAGTGCGCCTCGAGCGCACCGTAATGTTTTTCCTTTTGTTTTTCATCGTGGTCGTCGCTGCATTCGGAATCATGAGCACACTCATCACCGTGACGGTGCAAAAGCGTCGTGAAATCGGAATTATGAAAGCGCTCGGGGCGAACATTGCGCAAATTATCTGGGTTTTTCTCGGACAGGGAACAGTCGTCGGCCTTTTCGGGACTCTCACTGGTCTCGGGCTTGGGATGACGTTGATCCGTTACCGCAACGAATTCAGCCATTGGCTCGCATCGACATTACACATCGAGATCTTCCCGCGCGAAGTCTATCAATTTTCATCGATCCCGGCGGAAGTCATCCCGAGAGATGTTGCCATTATTTGCATCAGCGCGTTTTTTATCTGCTCGTTCGCAGCGTTGATTCCCGCCTACTTCGCAGCCCGTCTCGATCCAGTCAAGGCGCTACGCTACGAGTGATCAGATCTCTTACTCCTGCTCGTGCTCTTGCTCGTAATCGAATTCACAAAAGCCTCGAGCGCGCGGAACGCATAATCATATCCTTCCGGCCATTCGCTTTGGCGCGGGCCAGCCGCGTTAAGGATCTCGATCTTGTGCTTGCCAACAAAATCGTCAATCAACCTGACGGCGTATTCAGGTGAGATTTTTGAAGCGTCGATCAATTGATGCGGCTGTTCTAGCTCACGGCAGAAGCGGACCGTTTGCTCTGTGCCGCCACTCAACTCGCCGGGATAAATAATGACGGTTCCGTCAGAATCTTTCACATTCTGCAGTGTGCGCTCGCTGAAGCTACCATGTTCCAATTCGTTAAGCGGGTATCGATTGGGAATCCTGCCGAATTCATCGAGGCGACCGGCCGGACACCAACCGCCACAATCGATTTCGTGCTTCAGTGCGACATCGAGCGCCGCGCGATCGACGCCAGTTTGCCCGCCAGAAATAATTTTCACCTGCCTCTTGGCGAGTTTAGTCGCCGGTCGGAACAATGTCCGCGCGTTCGACCATTAAGATCACGGTTCGCTCAGGCGCACGTGTGCGATGGCGCACGCCTTTGGGCACGACGAAGCCCTGCTTCGGCGCAAGATCGACAACACGATCTTCGAGATCGATCAGGAAATGCCCGTCGAGAACGAAAAAGAATTCATCGATGTCTTTGTGTTCATGCCAGTGATATTCCCCCTGAATCACCGCCATCCTGACGACAGAATCGTTTACCTTGCAAAGCGTCTGGTTGTACCACTTGTCCGTGCAGGCATCGGCCAGTTTCTGCACGTCGATTAGTTCAACCGGTCCGTGCAGAATGTTGAGGTAGGTCTTGTACGGAAAATCGTGCGGCGATTTGCTGGAATCCATGACGTGAGTTTAAACGCAGAGGACGTGCTAGTCGCAAAATAACTGTGGCGGCAGGAATGTGGCCTGCAGTTCTTCGTGCGCAGCCGATACGGCTGCCTTTACAGAAAAATCTATTCTTCGCCATCGAAATAATCCGTTTCTTTGCCCTTAATGACGACGCGATTCGCAGCTGATGACTTGTTGACTTTCCACTTTCCGCTGTCCGGGTAGTAAGCCGATTCGCCAATGGGGTTATCCGCAATCACGTAATAGATGAGGTCTTCCTGGCCGATGTTGATCAGTTGATGCGGCTCGTCAGACGCGAAAATAAAAGCGTCCGCAGCCACGACCTCAGTTGTGCCGTCTTTGTAACGGACGCTTCCTTTCCCGGAAATGACCAAATACAGCTCCCATTGCGCTGAGTGTGCGTGGTAAGGAAAACAGCATTTCCCGGGAGGCACTCGATTCCATTCCAGATCAAACGGATGCCGCTTGGACAAATCGAGCGAGCTCGGATCGCGCCCGAGCGCTTCGGAGATCCCTTTGAAGGAGACGGCATACTTCCCACCTGGAGACTGCCATGCCTCTTCCTTGATCTCGTCCAGATTTACTTTGCGCATGTTAACTCGCTGTAGTGGCGGGCGTGTCGCCTGCATTCCCCAAGGCGCGGCCGACACGGCGAACGCTTTCGGGGCTACAGACACAAAAGTTACTCTTCGCCATCAAAATAGTCGGTTTCATTCCCTTTCACGATCACTTCTTCGAACTGCTCGTTGACGACCGCCCATTTGCCGCTGTCCGGATAATAACAGGAATCACCGGTTGTCCCGCCGCTACGCGGATTATCAGCGATCACGTAATAAACAAAATCGTCATCGTCCGCGTTGCTAAGCTGATGCGCTTCACCCGGCTGAAAGAAAAACGCATCGCCTGGGCCAACTTCGGTATTCCCATCCTTATCGCGCACTCTGCCACGACCGGAAACGACGAGGTAAAGCTCCGTTTCAGCCGCGTGCGCATGATATGGACAAAGCGATTTGCCTTTGGGAATTCGCACAAGCGCGAGATCAAATGGATGCCGTTTCGCCAAATCGAGCGACTCCGGCTCGCGCCCGAGGGCAATCGAAATATTCTTAGATGCTCGCCCAAACTTTCCTTTCGGCGATTTTCGCTCCTGCTCCGGAATTTCTTTGATATTCACTTTGCGCATATGGCACCATTCTTAATCACTATCATGATAATCTAACGAGAAGAAACTCGCTTTCTGGTTGCGATCGAAAAAAAGGCTATCCCTATCCAAATCACATTTACGAAAGAGGAAGGATAAGCTCCGTAAGAAATCGTATTTACAGCCAAAAAAATGCTGCCGAGGATATTGAGGAATTGATAAGAAGTTGAGTCTCCTTCCAATTTCCTGAAGGAAACCATCGCATAAGCGACAAGAAGTGCGGCCGCTCCTGCCCATCCGATCACATCAAACCATGCGTGAGTGTTCATGCTCTATAATCTTTGCCGTAATTACAGTTTCCATTTCTTCGGCAGCTTTTGTTTGAGATTTTCGACCGGTTCGAAGAGGTCGCCCAGCTTGTCCACGCGGGCGAGGACTTGGTCGGAGCGGAATTTCAGGAGATCCGCCTTTTTCTTTTTCAGGCAGGTCTCGACTTCTTTCGCTCGCGCTGCGAAGTATCTTTCAGATTTACTTTGCGCATACGGCTAATTCCATAAACTCGGAATTTTGCTTGCACGAGAAGAATGAACTGTCGTAGCGGGCGCGTCGCCCGCATCGCATTGTCAGGCCTCTCGGGGGAGCTTGTGTATTTTGTGTATTACATCTTTGAGTGCGATGACCTCGATAGGGCACTCAGGCCAGTCGTGAATCCAACAGACAATTAAATCGCAATGTTCATTCTGATGCTTGTGCAAAAGGAAGTTGCTGCTTGCATACTCAAACTCTACCCTGACTTGCTTCCATCGATTGCGCTTCCGGTCGACTAGTCGCTTAGCCGAACAGTCGGGAAAAGCGCTATGAACAGCTTCGACATCGAAGCCAAGTCGCTGACTGACTAAACCAAAAAGAAAAACCACTCCAAGTTCGTTGATAGGTGCGCGGCGCAATCCGGGAAAGTCGAGGGCCTCACCAAACTGCGGTTCAAGCGTCTTCTTGGCTGGGAGCTTACCTGAGAGTTGAATATATTTCTTGAACTCCTTGACAGACCAATGATTCCGAACCGCGGTGTCGAGAAGACGCGTCTGCTCTTTGGAATCAAACCGCGCCGCTTGTTCATGGAAGGTGTAAGGGAGTTCTGGCCTGCGCCGCTCCGGCGCGATTCTCCCAGCGACCCAACTAAAAACTGCGAGGCGCCAATAGCTGTACCCACTTTCTCGAAGAAAATCTTTATATCTGCCGTGCTGCCAACGCTGTGAAGCGAAATTGATTGCATCTCCGAGATAAAACTGCACTCGAGTTTGCGCGTGTGTGAGCTGACGCAGTGCCTCGCGAAAAACCTTTTCGGGTATTTTCGGATCGAATCTGAGAGACATCTCATCGCGAACAATCCAACGATCGAATTTCGAGAGAATTACTAGCTGTGAATTCCGCGGCATTGGCTTCAAAAGCTTAACAAGAACTTGTTCCAGCGTATCGCGTTAAGCGTCTCCCGATAGTGTCTTCGGGCAATTCTTCGTTTCGGTCCATTGATGAATTAGACTGAGGAATATCTTCGTGGCCTCTGAGAACGTGTTAATTACTTCTGCATACGTGCCGTCGGGAATGTGTTCGCTGCCAGGGCCAATCTTCAAACTGAGGACGTTCTCGACGCCATCCTTCTTCTTGATGGCGTCATAAAAATGCTTCTCTGAAAGATGAACATAGCCGGATGCATGTGTGTAAACGTGGGAAATCCACGAATGATGCTTGGACAGCTGCTTGACGAGGTACGCGTCAGTCATAAGCGCCCCGTCACGCGATTTGAGTTTCCGAACCTGCTTCCCGCCGAAAATCGCCAATGCAAACTCGTGCGGATTCGGAACAAGGAAAGCGGCATAAAAGCGGAGACAGTTATCTAGCTGAGCTCGCAACAAAACCGCGGCGCTAAGGAAATTCTTGCTCTCAATTAGCTTCGTGAATCCATGGTGTAGATTGGCGGACCGATTGATGGCGGCGACTGCAAGGAAGTCCAGCAGGTAACCTGCTCCGCCGCCCGGTTTTAACAATTCCATCCCGAGGTGCAGATGAAGCGGCCCATACTTTTCGAGTTGGGACATCGCTGAATCGATTGGTGAACTCACAGAATGCGCAAGAAGAAGTTTAATCAAATGCGCGTATACATTCACAGCTCCCATTTCTTCGGCAGCTTTTGTTTGAGATTTTCGACCGGTTCGAAGAGGTCGCCCAGCTTGTCCACGCGGGCGAGGACTTGGTCGGAGCGGAATTTCAGGAGATCCGCCTTTTTCTTTTTCAGGCAGGTCTCGACTTCTAATCGACGAACACTTTCCCTTTGCGCACCGCTTTGGACATGTTCGAGGTGACAAGGTCAACATGTCCGCCTTCAAGGTGCTGAGCCAAAGCGCGCGATAAGTCCTTCGTCTGATCATAAGTCACCGACGTATTCAGCGGAACGTAAACTTGCAGACCCTTCGAGCCACTCGTTTTCGCGAATGATTTCAGATTCATCTTGCTCAAGAGATCGCGCAGCCAAAGACCGACCTGGCAGCATTGGACGATGTCCGCCGGCGCGCCGGGGTCGAGATCGAACACCATCATGGTGGGACGTTCGATATTGTTTTTGCGCGAGAGCGAGGTGTGCAACTCGAGATCGGCGAGGTTCGCCGCCCAGACGAGTGTCGGCAAATCCTGCGCGAGACAGTAATTCATCATCCGATCGTTGTTTTCGCTCCAGACCTCGGCTGTCTGCACCCATTTCGGCCGGTGCGAAGGGCAATTCTTTTCATAGAAAAACTCACCTTCGACTCCATCGGGATAGCGCTTCATGGTGAGCGGACGATCTTTCAGATGCGGCAAAAGCACAGGCGCGACCCGGATGTAGTAGTCGATCACCTGTCCCTTGGTGAATCCAACCTTCGGATAAAGCACTTTGTCCAGGTTCGATACCTGAATCTTGCGATCTTCGACGATGAGTTCGGCTTTTTGAGGCATGATTAAAATTTCTTAGCTACAGATTCACACAGATTTTCACCGATAAAATCCGATACCTTCCGAATCTGTGTTTCATCCGTGTTTATCCGTGGTCGAATAATAATTGGCAACAGTAAGAGATTCCTCCACTTCGCTCGCAATGATAACCCAGCTTTCATGACCGCTCAGGATTTCGATTTCGACGCGCAAAAAACAAATGGGTACCTTCATGTCCACTTCGGGCAAGCGCGGCATGCGCACGGCGTCTTTCTCCGTCGTAACAATCATCGCCAGGTCACGGCGAATGCAACGGTTGATGAACGTCGTTAGCTCCGCTTCGGTATAGTAGTGATGATCGATGTAGCGTTTTGCAAGATCGACGTGGGCGCCAAGTTTTTTTAATGCGCCTTCGAAACTTTCTGGCGCGGCGATGCCGCAAATCGAGCCGATGAAAGCATCGCGCAGGCGATCGAGCGGCAACTGTTCGCCAGTAAAAACATTCTGAAGATAAAGCGGTTTATGCGCACACTCGATAATCTCAGCGGTGCGATTGTAACGCCGGATACGCTCGATGAGCGTCTCATTAGACTTCCCTGTATTTTTAGTGATAAAGATATAGCTCGCGCGGCGCAGATTTCGCGGAGCCTCACGCAGCGTTCCGCGCGGGAGCAGGAATTCATTCCCGAACGGTGCTTGCCGATCCACGAGCACCATGTCGAGCCGATGTTTGAGATGCAGATATTGCAATCCGTCGTCCAGCAGCAGGGTATCAACATTCCATTTGTCGATAGCAAAGCGGCCGCTCTTTACGCGATCTTTGTCTACCAGCACAATCACATCCTTCAAATTGTGCGCGAGCATGTAAGGCTCATCGCCAGCGGTTAACGAATCGAGCAGCAACGATTTTCCATCCGAGACTACGCGCGGGGGATTTACCTCTTTTCTGCGCAGTCGATCCAGCCAGCTTCGTTTGCGCGGAACGCTTTTGTAACCGCGGCTCAAAATGGCAACGCGCCGGCCGCCTGTCTGCAAGGCGCGCGCAAATTTTTCGACAATCGGCGTCTTGCCAGTGCCGCCAACAGTGAGGTTGCCGACGCTGATAACGAGACAGCCGAGCGCGCGCTCGCGGAGAATTCGTTTCCTGTAAAAGTAGAGACGAAGCTGGACGAGGCGTTCGTAAATGAACGACAGCGCATAGAGAATTCCACGCAACGCCGTGGCGCGAACGCCGCGTCGGCGCTCAAGCACAACGTCGATCCCGAACTGTTCTAAATTTTCAAGCCGGCGGCCCATCTCAATTGCGGGTTGCGGGTTGCAGATTGTGGAGTGCGGAGTGGCAAGATACGTGCGCCCTGGTTATCAGCGCGTGTGATCAGTGTGTGCGCCGATGTCGATCCAGCAGCACGCAACATTGCAGCCGCAATTTTCTTCGGTGAATGAAGTGTAATGGCGCAGATGGTCGATCCGCTGCCGCTAAGGAACGCGCCAAGCGCGCCAGCTTTTTCCGCAGCGGCAATCGCGTGCGGCAGGAATGGAATCAGCCTTTTCCGATACGGCTGATGAAGATGGTCCACAAAAGCGCCGCGTAAATTACGATAATTGCCCGACGCGATCGCGGCTGTAATCGCGCATGCATTTGCGCAATTTTCCACAGCAGCAGCATGCGTAATTCGCGACGGCAAAATCCGTCTGGCTGCCGAGGTTTTAAGTTCGACGTCCGGAATCAAGAGAACGAAAGATAAGAGCGCTGAAACGTCGAAGCGCTGAATGATGGGACGAACGCCCGCTTGCACAACAGTGAACCCGCCAAAAACCGCCGGCGCGGCGTTATCGGGATGTCCTTCCAACCGGGCGCATAGTTGAAAGATCGACAGGCGATCAAGGGGATTACCAATAAGAGCATTCAAAGCGCGCAAAACGCCAAGTCGCAATGTGACGCTGCTGCCTAAACCGCGAGCACAGGGAACGTTGCCTGTGATTGATGCGAAAAATGAGAATGGCGCGCGGTGAGTTTGATGAAAAAACAAATCTGCTGCCTCACCGACAATAGCCTGTAGCCGGGATTTTGCACCTCGCGTCACAGTCACATCATTATGGATGCGCAGCGCGACGCCGAGACAATCAAAGCCGGGGCCGAGATTGGAGGTACTCGCCGGGACGCGAACGGTAACTTTTTGCATAGGTCGGCAGTCGCGTGGCGCGCGACGACGCTCCAGAATGCGGAGTGTAGCGACACGTGGTCTGGGCGGCAACCGATCCGTTGCGCAACGCCGATTTGCAAAGTATGGCATCAAGAGCAGAAGCGGCCGACGAAAATGAATTCTGGCTGGATTGACGCCACCCTGCTTCGCGATTTCCAGGCGGAAGGAACGGATGCCCATCGGCTCTGCACGATTGACGATGGTTGGGTGGAACGTTTCGGACGCGACGTTCTCATCTCGTTCAAAAGAGTTTTGGCACGCGAACGCCTGGTCCAGGAGCTACAGTCGTGGGCGAGTACGGTCCCCTTCGAGTTTGGGCGCGTTTTCGCCCGGTTCATCCCTCGCAAAAACGAAGAGCGCGAACCTCCGTGTCTCATATTCGGCGACGTGGGCGAAAATTTGCAGACGATCGCCACCGAACGACATCTCAAGTTTGGGATCGACTTCGGTGCGGGTTATTCCGTGGGCTTGTTTGTAGATCAAAGAGAAAACCGGCGCTACTTTCGCCGCATTGCGCCGAAGCGACTTCTGAACTGTTTTGCCTATACGTGCTCCTTTTCTGTTAGCGCGGCATCCGTCGGAGCGACCACCCTCAACGTCGATCTTTCAAAGAAATCTCTGGCGCGAGGTCGAGAAAATTTTGCGCTCAACAGTCTGCCAACCATTGATCATCGCTTCATCGCCGACGACGTGATGGCGGTATTGCCCCGGCTTGCGCGCAAGGGGGAGAAATTTGATGTGATCATTCTCGATCCGCCAACGTTTTCGCGGTCGCCCGGAGGAAAACCGTTTCATGTTGAAAACGATTTCGAGAAATTACTTGTTGACGCCCTCGAACTGGCGGAGCGAGATGGCCACGTCCTGCTTTCGACCAATTGCTCCACTCTGCGCGAGCACGCGCTGGAAGTAATGGCCCGCTACGTCCTCAAGGCAGCACGGCGCGCCGCCACCTTCCACCGACAGCCTCCGCTGCCCGATTTTCCACCGGGCGCCGGCGCAAGTTCGATTTGGCTGACTTTGCGTTGATAAAGATCGATGCGCGCAAGAAACGATCAGAATACGAATCATTAAACGAAATGGATCATTCATCTGTTGAAGCAGTCGCCGAGTTCCCGGAACGCGGAGTGCATTGGGTAAAAGAACAGGTCGAGACAGTCCTCAGCGAGACCGAGGACTACGTGCGTGAGAAACCAACAGAGTCTCTCCTGTGCGCCCTCCTGGCGGGATACATTCTGAACCGGTTGCCGATTGGCCGAATTCTAGGCGGTCTCTTTCGCCTCCTCGTCGTTGCATTGAGACCGGCGATTCTAATTTACGGCGCCACCAAATTATATCAGGCGGCTCAGGAAGAGGGATCGTCGAATCGGCAAATCGGTCCGCGCGGGATTTAGCAATTCGCTGCTTAATCTTGAGTGTCTTCGAGTGTAAAACCGATCTTTAGCGTTACCTGCCAATGACCGATTGTGCCGTTCTCGATGTATCCACGTGTCTCCGCCACTTCGAACCAGCGCATGTTACGAACCGTTTTCTCGGCGCGTGCCACCGCGTTTTTTACCGCTTCCTCGAATCCCTTCGGCGAGGAACCAACCAGCTCAACTTTTTTGTAAATATGATTAGACATGTGGCCATATTTTCCGAGGAAGCGACCGAAAACAATAAAAAGAGCGCGAGCACTCATGAACAGCGAATGAGAGGACACTCGCATCGCTGCTCATCCAGCCAGCGATTCGGCTTGAATCGACAATTTGCTTTACAAACGCATCTCTCTTTTTGCAGCCTCGCGTTGTGGGAAAATCGCTTGGTGCTTGCTTACTAGTCTTAATTGCTCTCTCCTACGCCCGCGCTCAGGATCAGGAAAGCAAGCTGGTCGATCGCCTGCTCAGACCGAACACGACTTTGCGCAATAGCGCGGAGAACAAAAAATTCATTGCAGACGGCGTATCCGTACATAAAGAGGCAACCGTTGGCACATTTTACGTCCAGAAGAAATCCAACTCGAAAAGGTTTTTCGGAACTCGCGATTTTTCAGCGCGACAATTCAATTCTCAATCTTTCCACGGCACGCACAGCGCATCCGGGATTTCGTCACGACAAGCAATCGGAGGGTCCCGACCTGCATATGCAACCCGAACTGCACATGGTATCCGTGATGCCGCTCAATCCGACAAAAAGGTCGCCAGCCGTTCATATGCAGAGAATCGGCCGTTCCTTGATCAAGGTAAAAGTCAAAAGTCGCTCAACAGGCAGAATGCGCCTCTCACGATCGAGCAGGTGCGCGAGTTGCTGAACAAAAACAAGTAGCGCGCCGGCCCGGTGCGCTATTCTGTGATTGACCATGCAACCGGATGAAGCTCTCGCGTTTTTAAAACAAGGCGCCGCACAGATTATCAGTGAGAATGAACTGCGCGAGAAACTGGCGCTCGGGCGGCCGCTCCGGGTAAAGCTGGGGGTCGATCCAACTACCCCTGATATTCATCTTGGTCACAGCATTGTTTTACGAAAGTTACGGCAGTTTCAAGATCTCGGCCACCAGGCGATTCTCATCATCGGTGATTTCACGGGAATGATCGGCGATCCGAGCGGGCGCTCCGTCACACGACCACAATTGACCCATCGGGAAGTGATGGTAAATGCCGCAACCTACCGTGAGCAGGCACTCAAGATTCTTGATCCGGCCCGCACGGAGGCTGTTTGCAATGGTGACTGGTTCCGAGCGATGTCGTTCCAAGATGTCATCGGCCTGAACAGCCGCGTGACACTGCAACAAATGCTGCAGCGCGAAGATTTCCGGGCTCGGATCGACAGCCAGCACGCCATCCGTGCACATGAAATTCAGTATCCGATCATGCAAGGCTGGGACTCAGTGATGGTGAAAGCTGATGTCGAGCTCGGCGGAACGGATCAGCTTTTTAATATTTTGATAGGGCGCGACTTCCAAAAAGAGGAAGGCCTTGCGCAGCAAGTCGTTTTTCTCCTGCCGATTCTTGAAGGCTTGGATGGCTCCAAAAAAATGAGCAAAAGTCTCGGCAACTTTATCGCGATCAACGAGCCCGCGGCAGACATGTTCGGGAAGCTGATGAGCATCTCCGATGAGCTAATGGCGCGCTATTATCCATTGTTGCTCGGCCGTTCGCCGGCGGCCGGGGTGCATCCGCTTGAGGCCAAAAAGCAACTCGCGTTCGAAATCGTGCAAACCTATCGCTCGACCGCTGTCGCCAAAAAAACGCTCGATGACTGGAACATGCGTTTCAGTAAACGCGAGTTGGAACAAGCCGACCTGCAGGTGTTTTCACCGGGTGCGGCGACGAGCTTGGAAGCCGTTACGCTCGTTCTGGATGTCTATCGCGAGGCTTTTAACGTCCAAAAATCCCGCAGCGAAGCCTCGCGCCTGATTAAACAAGGAAGCGTGGAGATCGATGGACTTAAGATTCGCGATCCGAGGGAAATAATTAAGCTGGAGTCCGGCCAAGTTGTTCGCCTCGATAGAAAGCACGCCGTACGAATAGGCTAAAGGCGTTCTGCAAACGACAAAACAGCGATTCAGGCCTTGGCCTTCGTGGCCTTTCGAATTTTTCGTTCTCTCAGGCTGCAGCTGTCTGGAGCATCGGCATAACGCGCGCATGCTCAAGGTAGCTCGCCGCGATGCCTTCGAAGTGCGCTCGAATACTACGCAGCTCGGCAGTGACGAAACTATCCACAAAATATAAGCGCCGATCCAGCCAGGCAAACAGCTTGTTTTTGATCTCGTAGTGAACCGCCAGCGTGACCTCCGTGCAGTTTGGCCGGATCTCAGCAAAATCAACGATGCCCATTAGGGCAATATTCCCGCCCACCGACTCGAACGCATACTGATTTGGCGAATCGCCATCGACCGACAAAAGGACCGTATGCGCCTCAAAGCGAAACGGGCCGCGAAAGCTGAAATCGACCGTCTTGGACGAAGTCACAGTTGCCCTTGTCACCATGAGGAACTGCCGCCGATAGGATTGGATACTGGCCAGCCGCGCTTTGCACTCTGCTAAAGGCTGACTCATGTGTAGGGTTTTTTGTAAGAGCATAGGATTAAGGGTTTATTGCGTTTTTATTGCTGTTCAGTTTAAGCAATAGCAATGCCATCCTGTCTGTCGAAGCGAAGCCCGATGAAATGACGCCCAATCGTGTTCGTTTTCTTTACACTCCTGTATCAGGTCAACACGCTAAGATCCCTTGCCGAATCAAGCATAAGTCGCCAGTCACCGGGGAGTTCCATCAGATTTTCACCTAATCCAACCAGTAATGGAACGTTGAGAATTCGCTTGAGAATATCGGCATTGGTCGAAGCGGCTACATCGCCTGGTACTGGAACGCCAGTCAATACAACACCGAGGCAAGGCAGGTTGTAGTTTGTAACGCTTCGCACGGTGAGTGCCGTGTGATTAAGGCAACCAAGCCGGTTCTGCGTTACCACGAGGACAGGCAACTTCATTTCGGCAGCCAAATCGCTTATCAAATAATCGGACCGAATCGGCACCATCCAGCCGCCCACGCCTTCCACGATGACGTGCTCAACTCGATTCTGAAGGGCACGAAAAGCAGCAAGAATCTGCTCGATATCGATGTTCACCTCTTCCACAAAGCTGCCAGCAATCGGCGCTGCCGGCGTCTGCAACCAGACAGGATTAATTTCGTCGATTGTTAGATTGTCACTGCCCGCTGCCAGAAGAAGTTCTGCGTCTCCACGATCTCCGCAACAGATCGGCTTCATTCCCGCACAGCTTGTTCCCGCCGCGCGCAACAAACGCAAGAGTTGGACGGCAGTCTGCGTCTTGCCTACGCCGGTATCGGTTCCGGTAATGAAAAGACTCACGCGACCTGCTTTACGCGCTCCGATGCGGTCGTCGCGCGGCTGGCGTCGATCGCTTGCATCATCGATCGAAAAATCTTCGCGCCATCCGTGCTGCCAAGGCGCGCATCGGAGGCGCGATCAGGATGCGGCATCAAGCCGAATACATTTCGCTCCCGGTTGCAGATGCCGGCAATGTTTTCAATCGAACCATTCGGATTCGCTTCGGGAACAATCCGGCCCTGGCTGTCCGCATAGCGCAAAACAATCTGCTCATTGGCGTTAAGGTCGCGCAAAGTTTCCGCGTCCGCGAAGAAACAACCTTCGCCATGCGCAACCGGAAAGCGGAGAAGCGTCCCTTTCGGGCAGCCACGCGTGAATGGCGAGTCATCTACTTCCACACGCACCGTCGCCATATCGCAGACGAATCGCAGCGAACGGTTTCGCACGAGCGCCCCGGGTAAAAGACCGGCTTCGCAAAGAACTTGAAACCCGTTGCACGTTCCGAGCACGAGCTTGCCAGCGTGCGCGTCACTAATTACCGCGCGCATAATGGGCGAAAAGCGCGCAATAGCGCCGCAACGAAGGTAATCGCCATACGCGAATCCACCCGGCAACACGATCGCGTCGAAATCATCGAGCGACGTTTCCTTGTGCCAAACATATTTGGCGCGCAATCCATCGAGTCCGTTAATCGCCGCCAGGCAATCCTGATCGCAATTTGAACCGGGAAACTGGATAACGGCGAACTTCATTGTCGAGCTACTGCGGCGGCACGTTGCTCAGCGTGATAATCGTTTACCACCAGGCACGCGTGAATGACTCCTGGAATCCAGCCGAGCAAAGTCAAAATAATACTCAGAAAGAAACTGGCGATTCGGCCGGTCATAAGCACCGCAAGAGGCGGCAGCACGACACAAAAGAAATAACGCAGCGCCTTCATTTCTGCAGCTCGTAATCTTCGATCACTGGATTGGAGAGCAAATCGCGGCATAGCCCGTGCAGCCGCGCTTCAAGTTCGCCATTTTTTCCATCCACATCGATCTCCATGTATTTGCCGATCCTGACACTGCGCACTTCCGGCATCCCAAGATGCCGCATCGCATCACGCACCGCGTTACCTTGCGGATCGAGCACCGCGGCCTTCGGCATAACGATGACTTTCACTTTCATCACTCACCATATTTGCAGCGCACCACGCAAACAAGTGCAATCCCGGAGTCATGCCTCTCGAACAACGTCGCTGGCCTTTTTATCTTCACGCAAACCAAGAAAAACTGGGGCGCGCAGTTTTCCGTCGCGGGTCCATTCGGCGAACCTGATCTCGCAAACGAAAATCGGGTTTAGCCAATGCATTTTGCGCATCATGGAAGGTGTGATTCCCTGCACCCATTGTCCATCTTGCCTCGATGGCAGATCGACAAATGGACAGTCACTACGTTCTTCGGCCCGGAATTTTTTGTGTAATATCGATAACCATTCCGTAGTGAAGCCGCTTCCGACCTTGCCGGCGAAAACCAGTTCTTTGTTCTCGTAGTACCCAACCAGGACCGCACCAAAATGTTTCCGTGATCCTTGCGGCGGCGTGTATCCGCCGATGACGAATTCTTGTTCGTTTGCGCATTTGAGTTTGATCCATGCACCGCTTCGGCGCCCGGGTTCGTAAACGGAAGTGCGCTGTTTGCCAACGATCCCTTCCAGACCGCGATGCTTCACTTCATCGAGCAATGCTTTTGCGTTTCCGCCAATGACGCCTGAGTAACGAATTGGATCGCCTGCATCCGCGCAAAGTCGTTCGAGAACATTTTTTCGCGCCTCCAATGGCAGCCCGATCAGGCTCTTGCCGTCGAGCTGGAGCAGGTCGAATGCATAGAAGTAAACGGGCGATTTCCGCCCTTCCATCTCGCGTGCTTGCAGAAGTTGAAACGAGGAGCGCCCCTCCTCGTCGAGCGCGACCACTTCGCCGTCGATCACGCATTCACGCACAGGCAAGGCCTTTACCGCCTCGACAATCTCCGGGAAACGTCCGGCCAGTTCATTCTCGTTTCGCGACAGCAGTGAAACCTTCTTGCGTGTCTTGACCGCGATTAACCGGATGCCGTCGAACTTGAGTTCGTAAACCCAATCGCCTTCTGTTGGCGGTTGATCGACGAGTTTTGCTTTCATCGGCTCGACGAACTGCGCTTTTGCCGCGGTAAGGTAGCGCGAGCCTCCGGCCCGCCGCGGCGGGCGAGACGTATGCGCTACCTCAACACGAGCCTCTTTTTTTCCGATCGCTTCTCGAATTCGCGCTTTCAATATCGATGCGGAACTCGCATCTTTTTCTTCCCGATTCGATTCCCATTCGGCATCCCGAGCTTGCGCGATTTGTTTCATCGTGCGGCCAGTCTTGATCGATTGATCTTCGAGTTTTTTGGAAATTGGTTTGGCGTCGGCGCCCGTTTTCAAAATCAGCCATTGCCTCTTCTCGTTGTCGCGGCCACGAATGCGCACGAGCGTCCATTCACCCCTTGCCTTCTTGCCGTCGAGGACCAGATGAAGTTTGCCCTCCTGAAACGATTTCGCGGGCTGCTCGCCGTAAACATAATAAGTCCCACGGTCCCAAACCATCACAGTGCCGCCGCCGTAATTTCCTTCAGGAATAACGCCTTCGAAGTCTTCGTACTCGATCGGGTGATCTTCGACTTCCACTGCCAGATGTTTTTCGCCTCTCTTCCAGGGAAGCCCTTTCGGCACCGCCCAGGATTTCAAAACGCCTTCCATTCGCAGTCGGAAATCGTAATGCAGACGGCGGGCGTCGTGTTTCTGGATGACGAAACGGGACGCGCCTCGCACCGCTTTGGGGCGCGGCTTGCCGCCTTTTGGTTCGGCCGTTTTTCGAAAATCGCGCTTCGCTTTGTAATCGGTCAGTCCCATCGGTTCGGAATCTAGCGACGGTCATGGGCCGTCGCTACCGGAAAGCGGCCCCGGGAAGCTTTCGGGACCGGTGCAGAACGCCTACGCCTCTGCTGGAAGCGCTTCACCTACGAGGTAACGGGTGAAACGCCGAATGACGATGTTCTCGCCCAGTTCGGCAATCTTCGATTTTACCAAGTCGTCAATCGTCTGGTCTGGGTTCTTAATGAAAGCTTGCTCGAGCAGGCAGACAGTGCTGAAAAACTTGTCGAGCTTTCCTTCGACAATTTTGTCCAGAACGTTCTCCGGTTTGCCTTTGACTTGCGCCTTGTAAATCTCGCGTTCCGCTTCGATGAGATTGCCAGGAACGTCGCCACGACTGACGTAAAGAGGGTGTGCCGCGGCGATGTGCAGTGTGATGTCTTTAACGAACTCACGAAAATTCTCGTTCCTGGCCACGAAGTCGGTCTCGCAATTCACTTCCACGAGCACGCCGACCTTGCCCTGCAGGTGAATGTAAGAGGCCACGATGCCTTCCTTCGTCGCCCGCGAGGCTTTTTTTCCCGCGCTGGCGATTCCTTTCATTCGCAAAATCGCCTCCGCTTTTTCTAGATCACCGCTGCTCTCCGCCAGAGCGCGCTTGCAATCCATAAAGCCAGCGCTGGTCTTTTCACGGAGTTGCTTAACCAGTTGTGGGTCAATTTCCATGGGGAAGCCGATCGTTACAGCATTGAATCGTTAAAGTCGTGAATGGTTGAATGGCTAAATCGTTCTCCAGTTACGATGTAACAATGTGACGATTTTAACGTTTCAACCTCTTTTACGCCGATACACCAGCCATTTCGACTTGCTCGCGGATTCGAGCTTCGCCGGTTGCCGAAACAATGGCGTCCACCAGCTTTTGCAGAATCACGCGGATAGCGCGAATCGCGTCGTCATTTCCAGCAATTGGATAATCGATTAGCTCGGGATCGGCATTGGTGTCCACGATGGCGACCACTGGAATGCCGAGGCGTCGCGCCTCATTGACTGCGTTTTGCTCGCGCGTCGTATCGATGATCACCAGGGCGTCCGGTAACTGCGACATCTCGAGGATCCCATCGAGATTGCGCCGGAGCTTGGCGGCCTCGCGATTAAGCGCCGCCAATTCCTGTTTGCCCATCTTCTTGTATTCCGGCGATTGCTCGATCTGCTCGATGTATTTCAATCGACCAATGCTCTTGCGAATGGTCGAGAGATTCGTCAGTGTGCCGCCCAGCCACCGCTGATTAACGTAAAACTGGCCACACGCCAGCGCCGCTTCCTTTGTCGCTTCCTGGGCCTGTTTCTTGCAGCCCACGAACAATATCTTGCCTCCGCGTCGGGTGACTTCCTGAAGAAACTCCGTGGCGCGCTGGAGCTGCTTCACCGTCTCATCGAGATTGATGATGTAAATCTGATTGCGCTGCTCGAAGATGAACGGCTTCATCTTCGGGTTCCAGCGCTTGGTCTGGTGCCCAAAATGAACGCCCGCTTCGAGAAGCTCAGGCACTAATTCAGTTGTATCAGCCATAAGGGAAATCGCGTCAGCCGAGAGGCGAACAGCGAGCGGAGAAGATGCTATAGCGCGCGCCAGCGCGCAACTCGAATTTCGCCCGTTTTTTACATGTCGATCTTAGCCTTTCCAACTGGACCAGCGCTCCGTAAGCGTCGCAATTATTCCCCGGTACGTCTGTGACGGTCATGGGATGCGGTCAAAGGCGAATGATCATGATGTTTCTGCCGGGCGGAAGCCAAACGCGTTTTCTTCCCAAGCAAAACATGAATTAACAAGAGAATCCGCAAGGCCAATCCGACTGCGAGGTGGATCCAGCTTGTCCATGCGCGCAGCTTTTCGCCTCCGGCATAATAAAGTCCATAGCCCGTGCTTGTCAGAACGCCGAATGCTGCGAGGAACAACACTCCATTGCGACGATTACGCCCTGCGCGCCAGGCAAACTTCACGTGCGCTGTTAATAGCGTGCCGATCAGCACTAAAATCGCCATCGCCGCTGCGCCATGGACTTTCATCGCCCAAACTTTTGAACTCGCCTCGAAATCGCCGGGCGACGCGGCGAGATAATTCCAATACGCCCAGATTGCTCCGCTAAGAAAAAGAAGCGCGAGCACAGCGTAGAGAAAATATCTGTGGAAGCGTTTTAATCCAATCGACTCTGGTCGCATGAACATCGATAGATCCAGGATGGTGCGCCGTCGCGCTCCAGCAACAATGCATCCGCGCGATGTCGGGCTAGGAGCGGCGCAGCTTTTTCGCGCAGTGCAAGTACGATTTTCGTCAGCGCGTCCGCCGTCATACAGTCTGGCGCCGCCACGCTTACGCTAATCCACCGGCGCGAAGATCGGCGTGTACGCCCGTCCAGTATTGGACTGACATGCCGACCGCGATGCTTTCGGCGCGATTTCCGGTTTGATGTAGCGCTCGTGCTGGCGCAAACCATCCACTTCGTCATTGATCAAATAGCCACCTTCAACGCGGAAGGCCAAGCCTAACGATCTTTGAACGGACTCAGGATGCGATACTTGGCAGAGTTTTCAACGCCACCAAACCGGTAGTTATTCCGAATCGGGAGTTCGGGCACGTCCTGATTGTAAAAGTAATGCTGCACAAGCGAGGCGCTCATCTGGAGTTGATCGAGAACGCCGTACTCGAACTCCGTCTCAGAATCGAAGCCGTAGTAAGTGCCTTGATCTTTACCCTGACGAAGCGTGATGAATTGATAAAGCTCGAAGCGTTGAGCCGGCAACGTCTCCGCGCCGCGCACGAAACCAAAGAGTTGCTCGTCCCCGCGCACCGAAGAAACGCAACACAAAAGTGCAGCCGTCAGCGCCAATCTGATTTTCATCGCTACGATGTCTAGCATCGCGCGACGAATCCTGCTGCCGGACGCTTGCCAATTTTTAGCGGCGAATTGCAGCCGCTATTTTGCTCAGAATTTCGCTGCGGCCAAAGCGTTTTTCTCGCTGTAGCGCGCCAGAACCCAGCAGAGATCGGAAAGACGATTCAGGTAGCGCAATATCTCTGGGTTAAAATCTTTTTCCCCGGCGCTGAATGCAGCGATGTGCCGTTCGGCGCGACGGCAAGTTGCCCGGGCGAAATCGAGAGCCGCCGAGACGGACGCTCCACCGGGAATGACCCAGTCTTTCGGGTAAAGCGACTTATCTTTCTCAAGATCGACAATTACCGCTGTGATTCGGTCGACCATGGCCGCCGTGGCGAGATGAAAACCAGCTTTGACATACCGTTCCCGGTCCTGCGGAGTCGTGGCCAGCTCGCCCATGACAACGATCAAATCTTTTTGCGCGGCCAGGATTTCTTGCGAAAGAAACTTTTCGACTGAAATCGATCGAGCAAGGCCAAGCGCAGCGGTCAGCTCATCCACACACCCGTAGGCGTCAACGCGCGGATCGCTTTTCGGCACGCGCCGGCCGTACATCAGCGAGGTTTCGCCCTTATCGCCGGTCTTGGTTACGATCGACATGACAGCAACAGTTCAGCGTTCAAAGTTGAGTGTTGAGAGTTTCAAAACCACTCTCAGCTCTCACCTAAAGACTATCGACTCTGGTTAGCCGATGGCTGGCTGCGGCTCAGCTTCTTCCATCGCCGGCGCGCCGATGGGCTCGCCTTTTTCAACAAGCTTGATCTCGCGATGCTCGGGGAATCCAGTGCCAGCGGGGATCAGGTGGCCCATGATCACGTTTTCCTTGAAACCGCGCAGTCTATCGACTTTTCCAAGCGTGGCTGCTTCGGTCAGCACGCGGGTCGTATCCTGGAACGATGCGGCGGAAATAAAGCTATCGGTTTCGAGTGAAGCTTTCGTTATCCCAAGGAGCACAGGTGTGGCTTCGGCTGGCTTACCGCCTTGCTCAACCACGCGCTGGTTCTCCGCTTCGAAGTCGATTCGATCGACTTGATCGCCCCACAAGAGCGAAGTGTCCCCCGGATCGGTAATCTTCACCTTGCGTAACATCTGGCGCACGATGATCTCGATGTGCTTGTCATTGATCTCAACGCCTTGCAGGCGATACACCTCCTGCACTTCGTTGACCAAATGTTCTTGCAGGTCCTGAGGTCCACAGACTTCGAGGATTTCGTGAGGAACAACAGGGCCCTCGGTGAGTTGCTGGCCTTTCTTCACGAAATCGCCTTTGAAGACGATGATATGTTTGGTGAGCGAGATCAAATGCTCTTCCTCCGCCCCGGTCTCGGGATCTTTTAGAATCAGACGCCGTTTCCCACGGGCAGTTCCGGCCATCTCGACGGTTCCATCGATCTTGGCAATCTCAGCTGCGTCCTTCGGCCGGCGTGCTTCGAACAATTCGGCCACACGTGGCAGACCGCCGGTGATGTCTTTTGTTTTTGCGACTTTACGCGGCGTTTTTGCGAGCAGCGCGCCGCCGCGCACCTTCTGCCCTTCTTCGACGATAACGTGGGCGCCGGCCGGAATCGAATAACTGGCGAGCACTTCTTTCTTATCGTCCACGATGATAATCTGCGGATGCAAATCCTCTTTGTGTTCGATAATGACTGTGCCCATGAGGCCGGTCGCTTCATCGACATCGCGCTTGATCGTGACCCCAGCGATCATGTCGCGGAATTCGACCTTGCCGCCTTTATCTGTCAGAATCGGCACGTTGTAAGGGTCCCATTGCACGAAAGTCTCACCTTTCTTAACCGAGGCACCATCATCTTTAGAGATCATTGAACCGATAACGACATTGTAACGCTCAAGTTCGCGGCCTTCTGCGTTGTGCACGCCGATCGAACCGTTCTTATTCAACACGATCCAACTGCCATCGAGAGCCTGCACCGTTCGCAGATCGTTGAATCGAACGGCGCCATCGTTTTTCGCCTTGATGATAGGCTGCTTGAAAGTTTGACTGGCAGTGCCTCCGATGTGGAATGTCCGCATCGTCAATTGTGTTCCCGGTTCGCCGATTGATTGTGCCGCGATGATCCCAACTGCTTCGCCCAGTTTCACGAACTGGCCCGTAGCGAGATTGCGCCCATAGCACATCGCGCATACACCGCGACCGCACTCGCAGGTAAGAACCGAACGAATCTTCAAGCTCTCCACACCCACGCGCTGAAGTTCTGCGGCGATCTTTTCGTCGATCAACTGATTCGCTTTTACGATTTTCTTCTTCTTCTCCACCGGGTCGGCGATCGTCTCGCAGCTGACGCGACCAATAATGCGCTGACCAAGATCGACCACTTCCTCGTCACCCTCGTAAATCGAGCGCACCACAATTCCATTTACGGTTCCGCAATCGGCTTCGTTGATAATTACGTCCTGCGACGCGTCCACCAGTTTGCGCGTCAGATAACCTGAATCGGCAGTCTTAAGCGCCGTATCGGCAAGACCTTTGCGCGCGCCGTGAGTGGAGATGAAATACTCAAGCACAGTGAGGCCCTCACGGAAGTTCGACGTGATCGGGCGCTCGATGATTTCTCCCGAGGGTTTGGCCATCAAACCGCGCATGCCCGCGAGCTGCCGCACTTGCTGACGGTTGCCGCGCGATCCCGAGTCGACCATCAAGAAAACAGGATTCAGTTCTTTGCGACCCTCGTTATGTTCGAGGGTGCGGAACATCACGCTGGAAATCTCGTCTCCGGCATGCGTCCAAATGTCGATGATCTTGTTGTAACGCTCGCCATCGGTGATGATACCCTTGCGATATTGCTGTTCAACCTGCCGGATCTGCTTGTAAGCATTTTCGAGCTCCGTCTGTTTCTCTTTCGGAATGATCATATCCGAAATTCCAATCGAGATTCCCGCCTTGGTTGCCTCGGCAAAACCAAGCTCTTTCAATTTGTCCAGCGTCGCGACCGTCTCCGCTGGTCCCGCGATCTGGTAACAGCGCCAAATGATGTCACTGAGTTGTTTCTTGCCCGCAGCCTTGTTGAAAAATCCAAGCTGCTTCGGCCAAATTTCATTGAAGACGACACGGCCCGCAGTGGTCTCGATAACTTTGGCCTCAGCATTTCCGTAGATCGTTTGCCGGCCAGAATCAGGGTTCTTAATCCGGATACGGTCGTGTGTATGAATACTGCCTTCTGCCATGGCAAATTCCACTTCGGCCGCATCGGAAAATAGCGAAAGACGCCCGTCGCCATCGCTCTTGGCGGCCCGGCGCGGATTTTGCGTGAGATAATAACAACCGAGCGTGATGTCCTGGGAAGGCGTAGTAATCGGCTTACCGCTTGAAGGCGAGAAAATATTGTTCGGGGCTAGCATGAGCATGCGCGCTTCCATTTGCGCTTCCACGGAGAGTGGCACGTGCACGGCCATCTGGTCGCCGTCAAAGTCGGCATTGTAAGCGGTGCAGACCAGCGGGTGGATTCGAATCGCTTCGCCCTCGATCAGTTGCGGCTCAAAAGCCTGAATTGACAATCGATGCAAGGTGGGCGCGCGATTCAGCAACACCGGATGACCCTTGGTTACTTCATCCAGAATGTCCCAGACTTCAGGCGTCTGGCGCTCGATCATCTTTTTCGCGCTGCGCACCGTGTGCACGTAGCCCAGGTCCTTCAAGCGCCGGATGATGAATGGCTCGAAAAGAACCAGCGCCATCTTCTTCGGAAGACCGCATTGATGAAGTTTCAACTCCGGGCCGATGACAATAACGGAGCGCCCTGAGTAATCGACCCGCTTGCCAAGCAAGTTTTGCCGAAAACGTCCGCCCTTGCCTTTGAGCATGTCACTCAGCGACTTGAGCGGTCGATTGCCAGCGCCCGTGACCGCGCGACCGTGCCGGCCATTGTCGAACAAAGCGTCCACTGCTTCCTGCAACATGCGTTTTTCGTTGCGAATAATGACGTCTGGGGTCTTGAGCAGGAGCAGGTTTTTGAGCCGGTTATTGCGATTAATAACCCGGCGATAAAGATCGTTTAGGTCCGAGGTCGCGAAACGTCCGCCTTCGAGCGGAACCAGCGGACGCAAGTCCGGCGGGATAACCGGCAACACATCGAGAATCATCCATTCGGGACGTGCGTGTGAATTCTGAAAGCCTTGAACGAGCTTGAGACGTTTCGCCAGTTTCTTGCGAATCTGTTTGCTCTTCGTGGCGCCCATCGCCTTTTCGAGCTCTTTGTTGAGCTTGTTGAGGTCGATCTCGACGAGAAGTTTTTTGATCGCTTCCGCGCCCATGCCGGCGACGAAATCTTCGCCATACTGCTCTTGCGCCTCGCGGTATTCGACTTCGTTTAAGAGCTGCGCCTTCTGTAGCGGCGTCTTGCCTGAATCGATGACAATGTAATCTTCGTAATAAATGACGCGTTCGAGCTGACGCGCGCTCATATCGATCATGAGCCCGATGCGCGAGGGCATGCATTTGTAGAACCAGATATGCGAAACGGGCACCGCCAATTCGATGTGGCCCATCCGTTCGCGCCGGACGCGCGCGAGCGTGACCTCGACGCCGCAACGGTCGCAAATCACCCCTTTATGTTTGATGCGCTTGTATTTTCCGCACGAGCACTCCCAATCGCGCGTAGGACCAAAAATTCGCTCACAGAAAAGACCGCCTTTCTCCGGTTTAAAGGTGCGGTAATTGATTGTCTCGGGATTTTTGACTTCGCCTTTGCTCCACGAGCGCATTGTGTCGCTAGACGCGACGCCAATCGCAACTTGATCGAAACCCACGGGGCGTTCTTCGCCCACTAATTCACGCCAGGAATGTTCGTTCATGATTTATCCAAGTAATTTGCTGATTCAAAATTATGCGACGTTCTCGAGAAAGCTGCTGGGCGCCTGGCCGCCGACCTTTACGTCGAGACCGAGGCTCTGCATTTCTTTGATGAGCACGTTAAAAGATTCAGGCGTACCCGCTTCGAGTGAATTGTCGCCCTTGACGATCGATTCATAAATACGGGTCCGGCCTTGTACGTCGTCAGACTTCACCGTTAGCAACTCCTGCAGGGTGTAAGCGGCCCCGTATGCTTCCAACGCCCAGACCTCCATTTCGCCAAAGCGCTGTCCGCCGTATTGCGCCTTACCCCCGAGCGGCTGCTGCGTAACGAGCGAGTACGGTCCCACCGCGCGAGCATGGATCTTGTCCGCCACTAAATGCCCAAGCTTCATCATATAAATGTAGCCCACCACCACATCCTGATGGAAAGCATCGCCTGTGCGCCCGTCAAAAAGCTGGGCCTTACCGTCTTCCTGCACCCAGGTAAAACCTTCCTTCTTCTTGGCATCATGGAGATATTCGCGAATCTTTTTCTCCTTAATTCCGTCGAACACCGGTGTCGCGACTTTGAATCCGAGCGCCTTCGCTGCAACCCCCAGGTGAGTTTCCAGAACCTGCCCGACGTTCATTCGGCTCGGTACGCCTAACGGATTAAGCACAATTTCAACCGGCGTTCCATCCGCCAGGAAGGGCATGTCTTCCTCAGGCACGATGCGTGCAACGACGCCTTTGTTGCCGTGGCGACCAGCCATCTTATCGCCGACGCTCAGCTTGCGCTTGCTCGCGATATAAACCTTTACCTGCTTGATGATTCCGGGGTCGATATCATCGCCACTCTCTACCCGATCCATTGCGCGCTCGTGTTCGAGCTCTAACTCCGCGAACTTGGGCTCGTACGAGCCAATGATTTCGCGGATCTTATTGCGGATCGGGCTGGGATCGATCTCGATGTGATCGTGCACCATCGCCAGCTTTCGCAGCAGTGTTTTCGTGATTTTACGATTGGCCGGAATGATTATTTCACCAGTCTGAGCGTTGACCACGTCGAGAGGAATTTTTTCGCCTAGCAGGATATTTGAAAGCGAATCGGTCAGTTGTTCGGTCAGCTCGTCCTTTTTCCGCCTATGTTCTTCACCGATGGTTTTGAGCTGCCGCCTGGTCTCCGCCGGCGTGAGTTTTTCTCGCGAGACTTCGCGGCGCGAAGAGACCTTTACATCCATCACGATTCCGTAAGTCCCCGAGGGAACGGTGAGCGAGGTGTCTTTGACGTCCGCTGCCTTCTCGCCAAAAATCGCGCGGAGTAGACGTTCTTCCGGCGCCAGTTCGGTCTCACTCTTCGGCGTGATTTTACCGACCAGGATGTCGCCCGGCTTCACCTCTGCGCCCACTCGTACTACGCCATCGGAACCCAGATTGCGTAAAGCTTCTTCGCTGACATTGGGAATGTCGCGGGTGATTTCTTCCGGTCCGAGCTTGGTGTCGCGCGCTCCGATCTCGAATTCGTCGATGTGGATGGAGGTGTAAATGTCCTCCTTCACCACTTTCTCCGAGATCATGATGGCATCTTCAAAATTGTACCCGTTCCATGGCATGAACGCGACGAGCACATTCCGTCCCAGCGCGAGCTCGCCATAATCGGTGTTTGGACCGTCGGCGATGACTTGACCGCGCTTCACATGCTGCCCCTTGTGCACGATCGGTTTTTGATTGACGCACGTGCCGGCATTTGAACGCATAAATTTGCGCAATTCGTAAACGTGAATTCCCGCCCCGGGATCGGTCTTCAGCTTCTTTTTACTCTCGGGCAGATGTCCGTCTTTGGTGATAACAATCTGGTCCGCAGTTACTGACGCGACTTTGCCGCCCTCGGTCGCCAGGAGAACGGCATGCGAATCTCGCGCTACTTTTTCCTCCAGCCCGGTTCCCACGAGGGGCGCCTCAGAAACAATGAGCGGCACGCCTTGGCGTTGCATGTTAGAGCCCATCAGCGCTCGGTTGGCGTCGTCGTGCTCAAGGAAAGGAATGAGACCCGCTGCCACCGACACCAATTGCTTAGGCGATACGTCCATGTAATGCACCTTCGATGGATCGACTTCGAGGAAGTCGCCACGGTAGCGCACGGAGACCTTTTCCCCGGTGAAATGGCCTCGTCCGTCAATGGGAGCATTCGCTTGCGCGACCAGGAAATTCTCCTCGCGGTCGCCAGTGAGATAATCAATTTGATCTGTCACGCGACCCTTTTCAACTTTGCGATACGGCGTTTCAATAAAACCGAATTCGTTGATGCGAGCGAATGTGCTCATCGAGCTGATCAGACCGATGTTTGGCCCTTCCGGCGTCTCGATCGGACAGATGCGGCCGTAATGTGATGGATGCACGTCGCGCACTTCGAAGCCAGCACGCTCTCGGCTCAGGCCCCCAGGTCCGAGAGCCGACAAACGGCGCTTGTGCGTCAACTCCGCGAGCGGATTGGTTTGATCCATGAACTGCGAAAGCTGCGATCGGCCAAAGAAATCGCGGATAACCGCGCTGAGCGCCTTCGGATTGATCAATTTTTGCGGCGTCATCCCGTCCACGTTGATGTCAAACAGCGTCATGCGCTCTTTGACCAGACGTTCCGTGCGAGCAAGACCAACGCGGCACTGATTCGCCAGTAATTCGCCGACCGTGCGTACCCGGCGGCTACCCAGATGGTCGATATCGTCAAGCGTGCCTTCGCCCCGACGCAAATTGATCAAATACTTAATGGCCGCGATAAAATCTTTATCCGTCAAAATCCGCTCAGTCGCATCGACGTTGATCCCCAGTTTCTGGTTGATTTTGTAGCGGCCAACCCGCCCCAGATCGTATTTCTTCGGATCGAAAAAGAGCCTCTTGAGCAAAGCGCGCGCATTCGCCACCGTCGGCGGATCACCGGGGCGAAGACGGCGGTAAATATCCTTGAGCGCTTCTTCCTGGTCGTGCGCCGGATCTTTCCTGAGTGCCTTCACAACTGTGTCATCGTTCGAAATATCGATCACTTTCACTTCGTGAATCTTCAGCGCCATGATCTGGCGAACGGTCGCCAAAGTGAGCGGTTCGAACGCGCGAGCTACCGTCACTTCTCCGTCACGGATCTCCGCGGTGAGTACTTTGGTGGCCAGCATCTCTTCGTCGAGTTTCTCGCTCAGCTTCAGATTCTCGATGTTGTAGAAGAGCTTGATGACGTCTTCGTCAGGGCCGTACCCGAGTGCGCGTAGAAAGGTCGTGGCAAGAAATTTGCGGCGCCGTTTGCGCCGATCGAGGTAAATGTAAAGAAGATCAGCCGTATCAAATTGCACCTCGATCCACGAACCGCGGTCCGGGATGATGCGGAAGCTGTAGAGCACCTTGCCGTTCACGTGAACGGTCGATTCGAAAGCGATGCCCGGGGAACGGTGCAACTGGCTCACCACCACACGCTCAGCGCCATTGATGACGAACGTGCCTTGCGGTGTCATGAGCGGGATTTCGCCCATGTAAACCTTTTCTTCCTTTGTGCCTTTTTCCTCGCGCAACTGGAACGTGACGTGCAATGGTGCGCTGTATGTCTGGCCTTCGCGCTGCGCCTCCAGGGCGGTCAATTTCGGCTCGCCGATTTCATAGTGACTGAAATCGAGCACTGCTTTTTCATCATAGCTCTCGATCGGGAAGACCTCCTTGAAAACAGCCTGGAGCCCTTGATTTTTCCGCTTTGAGAACGGCACATCTTTCTGGAGAAAATCGATGTATGAATTGAGCTGAACCTCAATCAGATTCGGTGGTTCGATGCCTTCCTTGATACTTCCGAAGTAAATGCGTTCCGACATAATCAATAGGGCCAAGAGCTAAGCCTCGCAACGGCCACACCAAATCGCGGCCGACACGGGCAAGATTTTACGGGATCAGCGACGAGCGAGAGGCGTAAAAATGGCACCAAAACAGCGGCCTGTCAAATTGACGACCACCATTTTGCTGCCAGTCCTGTGCTTTGGCTTTGAGCGCTGGGTTAAAAATACGTCTGCCTGCTTTTAACGAAAGTTACGTTAGACAAAAACGGCCGCTGCGCAACCTTTTTGTGCGACAGCGGCCGCATAAAATCAGTTTATTTGATTTCGACCTTCGCACCAGCGGCCTCGATCTTTTTCTTGATCTCCTCCGCCTCCTCCTTGGTCACGCCTTCCTTGATTGTCTTGGGTGCCCCTTCCACAAGCGCTTTGGCTTCCGCCAAGCCTAATCCGGGCACAGCGCCGCGAACCTCTTTAATCACAGCGATCTTGTTCGAGCCCATCTCTTTCAGGATGAGATCGAATGTGGTCTTTTCTTCAGCTGGCGCTGCTGCTGCGCCTCCCCCGGCTCCCGCCGCAGGAGCCGCGACTGCCACCGGTGCGGCTGCGCTCACACCCCATTTTTCTTCGAGCTGCTTAACCAATCCAGCAATCTCCAGCACGGACAAGTTGCTGAGCTGATCTACCAATTTATCTGTATCTGCCATTTTTGTTTCCTCCCATTGCCGCCTCCGAAGGCCTTCGTAGAATTAAGGCTGATAGCCATCAGCCCGGGCAGTTTTCGTTTTTGTTTTCTGTGATTGTAGGACAACCGCTCCGGTTGCCGTTCGGCAGAGCCTGCCTTGAGTTAACCGAAGGGCGAAGCGCCTGCCCTACAAAATCATGCCATTGCCTCCGCTGGTCTTTCTTCCTTGTGCGCCTTTGCATTGAGCAAGCGCGCCAATGCCGCGCCGGGCTCATTCAGCAAACGGACCAGGCGCGTTGCGGGCGACAAGAACAGTCCCAGCAATTGCGCCTGCAAAACTTCGCGCGGCGGCAGTTCCGCCAATGTTTCCAATTCCGCCGGGGAAAGAACGGCGCGATCGACAAAACCAATCTTGAGCACAGCAACCTTGAATTCGGTCGCGAACGTCTTAAAAATCTTGGCGACCGGCGCCACATCTTTTTCTCCCGTAACAACTGCCGTCTGGCCAACCAGCTTGTCGCCGACATCCGGAAAACCGGAATCGGTCATTGCGCGCTTTAGGAAATTATTTTTTACCACGTGCACTTCCGCACCCGCTGGCGCAAGCCGGTTCCGGAGTTCGCCAAAGTCGCCCACTTTCATTCGCTGATAATCGGTCACAAGCACGAAAGGCGAGCGCTTCAACTTCTCGGAAAGATCGGAAACAATGCTGGCTTTTTCTGGTCGCATATTGTCGGTCTAATTGTTGTCGATCTAAACCTCACACACTCAAATACGGGGCTGGATCGACGCGAACTCCCGGGGACATCGTCGCACTAATTGTTACGCCTTCAAGGTAACGGCCTTTCGCCGTCGCCGGACGCGCCCGAACAACCGCTTCGATCACCGCATTTCCATTTTCCATTAGCGATTGTTCGTCAAAGGAAAATTTTCCAACCGGTACCGCGACATTGCCATTCTTGTCGAGCTTGAATTCCACGCGGCCCGCCTTTACTTCCTGCACCGCTTTCGCCGTGTCGTCGGTGACCGTCCCGGTCCTGGGATTGGGCATTAAGCCGCGCGGTCCAAGCACTTTTCCAAGTTTTCGCACTTCCGCCATCGCTCCCGGCGTGGCGACGGCAACGTCAAAATCCTGAAAACCCTCCTGGCATTTCTGAATCAGATCTTTCATTCCGACAAATTCTGCGCCTGCCTCCCTGGCTGCTTTCGCCGCCTCACCCTCCGCGAAAACGAGCACGCGCACCTGTTTGCCGCTGCCATGCGGTAGCGGACACGTCCCGCGCACCATTTGGTCAGACTGCTTTGGATCCACTCCAAGCCGAAATGAAACCGTCACCGTCTGATCAAACTTTGTCGGGGAAAATTTCTTCAGTGTCGCGATTGCATCGGCAAGATTATAAGCCTTTGTCCGATCCACTTGCTGAGCGGCAGCGCGATAACGTTTGCTTCGATTTCTTTGCATTTTTCTATGCAGTTCAAACGCCCGGTTACTTGCTGCAGCAACAAGGCTCCTGCTTACGTATTAGGCCGCTCAGTCCAGCAGCGGGACGTGGAAACTAGCGGCATTTCATGCGTTGTCAAAATCAACTTCCCCCGAGTAATCGCAGCGGCGGTCAGTCAACGGGGGCCACAACGTCTGTCGGCTCTGTCGGTTTAGCGCCCGTGTACACAATCGGCGGTCCGTTCCTGACGATTTTCCCCTCTTTCATCACGAAGAAAACGCGCTCGGTCGCGGTGATGTCGGAAGCCGGATCGCCCGGCATTGCGACGATGTCGGCCAGTTTCCCTTTTTCCAGCGTGCCGACTTTTTGCGCAATCCCCAAGAGCTCGGCGTCATTTGCCGTGGCTGATTTCAACGCATCGATCGGCGTCATCCCAAGATCGACCATTAACTTAAACTCTTTCGCGTTCTGGCCATGCGGAAAAACAGCCGCATCAGTCCCAAAAGAAATCTTCACGCCTATTTTTACGGCGTTGCGAAACATGTCCGAGCGGGCGGCGGCCGCCGCTTTGGCTTTGGCCTGCAATGCTGGCGGATAATGGTCGAGCTTGCTCATGATCCATTCTGTGGCCATGAGCGTCGGCGTGAGGAACGTGCCTTTGTTTTTCATCCGAGTGAGGGTTTCCGGTTTCATGAAGGACCCGTGCTCGATCGAATCAACACCGGCCTCGATCGCTTCGCGCGCGGCTTGATCGCCATGACAATGCACGGCCACTTTTTTGCGCAACCGATGTGATTCATCGACCAGCGCCGCCATTTCCGCGGGAGTCAGTTGGGGAGTATCTACTTCGTCGACCAACGAAAGAACGCCGCCCGAAACCGCGGCCTTGATGACGTCCGCACCGTTCTTGACCTCAAAACGCACAGCCTTCCGGATTTCCTCGGGTCCATCTGCAATGCCGTCGGTATAATCCGGCTCGCGCCCGAAAAGAAAATCGCGGAATCCGCTGGTCGGATCGAAGTGGCCGCCCGTTGCGCCGACCCCCTTCGTCGCTACTAGCATGCGCGGACCGACGATTACACCCTTGTTAATCGAATTGCGCAGCGCCACATCGACAAATTCGCGACTGCCAACAAACCGGCTACCCAGGTCGCGCACGGCAGTGAAACCGGCTTCGACGGTCGCGCGTGCGAAGGTTGTCGCTCGGATTGCTTGCTCGGAGACGTTGAGATCAAGCTCGTGCAGCCGGCGCAGATTGTAATCGCCGGAGTAATCGAGCGTGAGATGCGTGTGTGCATCCATGAATCCTGGCGCAAGCGTTGCATCGCCAAGATCGATCACCTTCGAGCCATCCGGCGCCGGCAAATTATTGCCGACGTTCACAATCTTATCGCCTTGGATGATGACGACACCATGTGGCACCAGTGTTTTCGATTTTCCATCGAACAGGCGCTCAGCTTTAAGCACGACGATGTTGTCGGCGGCGCGGGTTGTGATCGCGCAGGTGGCGAACGTAAAGACGGCGAGAACAAGCCGTGCCCAAAATCGACAACAAGCCAAGACATTCATTCCCGCGATATAGAAGTTTCGCGCGAACAAAGCAAGACGTGGAGGCAATGATTGTGCCGCTATGGGTTTCGCAGCTTAGCCGTACTTTCCGCAAGCCCCTGTTGCGCCGCTGCGAGGCCGGGATCGAGCGCGAGCGCCTGCCTGAAGGCCTCGATGGCGCGCTCGTGCTGATTGAATGAAGCGAGATAGCGCCCCCGATTGATAAGCATGCTCGTAAAGACTGGTAATATCTTTAGATTTATTACGTCATCTTTCTCAAACCGCACGGTCCCGTCAGTCAAACCACGCGTCTGGAGGCGCAGATCGGGCGAATCGTGAAAGCTCTGGTCGCCCGCGAGATTAAAAACCAGTCCTTGCGGAACAAGTTGATAGTTTTGAGTGAGCCACCTGGTCAGCTCGCCGTTAGTTGAGTCGGCGAATAGCAAGTCTCGGGTAACATAAACTGGCGCGATGTTCCTCTCGTTCGTCACAATTGAATGGATCATCTGCAGAAATGCCTCGCTGATCCTTTGAGTAAGCGACTGGTTCCTGGCAAATGCCCCAGGGTCACGTTCCCATTCCTTAAGATTCTCAACAAATGCGTCGATCTTCTCGCGCGACCGCTCGATCAGACCAGGATAAGCGTGTCGCAGATAATCGAAATACCACGACCGACGCAGGAGATTAATGTCCACAATTTTGACGTCGCGCCGGCGGTGTTCCACCTCCTGCGCATAAAACATTGGAGACGCGGCCTGCCAGTCGAGCGTAAGTAACAGACCGTTAGGCTCGATCGTGCTGAGGAGATTTTCCACATAATCGTGCGCAATCAAGTAATGCCTGCGATTATTGAAGGGCCAGTTCGCCGTGAGAGCTGTTGCTGAGGTAAGCAGAACAGCAATTGCAGCTACCCCGTGCGGCCTCCCAACGGGCATGGCCTTGGAAAAAGCGAGTTGGATCAACCAACGGATTCCCAACCCAGCGGCAATCGCGATCGAAATAAACGTGGGCAGATAGTACGCATCCTTGTCCTCCGCGATTTCGTAACTGAGGGCATAAGCCAAATCGGCAATGACGATAAACAGTAGAAACCAGAAGGTTGTGTGGTCCCGTTTGAAAGCGCTGGCGAAACCCGCAAAAGCCAGGGCGAGCGGCAATGGCAGCCAGGAAACACCGAATTCGCGCAAGACAATTCGGCAGAATTCAACAAACTGCTCTCCCATTATCTTCGGTGTAAAGGAGAAGTACACCTGATACTGCCGGCCGGTGACATGCCACCATATTTCCTGCAGCGAACGTGGATTGCCCCAGTTGATGACAGGCGAGTGCGACGCCGCAAGCGGCAAGTAGGTATAAACAGCGGCCAGAGCCCCAATCGAAATCAGCGCAGCATATATCAGGCGGCGGCTCGTGAAGAACCTCAGGCCCTCCGTCCTGTAAACGATGACGCCCAACGCCGGAAGTATCAGCGCCACGGTGACGTGATGAACGCCTAGCGCGAGCCCGAATACGAGCGCAGCGGCATAAAGAAAACTGTCGTGAGCGTTGATCTGCCTATGGCGGATGATTTGGCCAGCGTCCGAGGCGATGCCGATACTTTTTCTGTCTGCGATGATGCACCGCCGCCACCGGAGCATCAAAAAGAAGATAACGAGAATAAGGAACGTGTTGAGAGCATAGACCTCGGTAATGGTCGCATAAGACCAAAGCGTGCGGGAGAATGCCATGAGCAGCCCCGCGCCGATCGCAGGCGCAAGCACCAAAAGGCGGCTAACGCCTGAATCCTCGCCCCTTGTTCGCGAAGCAGCCTTTTTACTCCGCTGCGCGCCCTTCTTCTTTCGCTTCGATGCGGCGAGATAGGAAGCCGTAATCATTAACTCCGCCACAACAAGAGTAAGCATCGCGGAAGCAAGCGCGGCAAAAAGAGCGGAAGAAAAATTGATTCGCGCCGCAATGTTTCCCAAGGGCACGAGCGATGCGAGATGGGCAAGAAGAACCCATAGAGGGACGCCGGGTGGGTGCGCGATTCCCAGGCCATAGGCGACCACAATAAGCTCGCCGCTGTCGGTCAAGGTAACCGTCGGAGCAAGCGTCCAGGCATAAAGAATAAGCGCCGCAATAAACACCGTGCCGGCGCAAAGCGTCAGTGTCCGGGACGAAGGATTTGTCCCAGTATTCATTAGCCGGGCGAACTTTCATCCAGGCCGGCTGGAGATGGGCGTGAAAATTTCGCGAAAAGATTCATTCTCGCGGTATATCGGGGCTCGCTTGGATAAAGCAAGATTCTCATTCGCTCGACAACAGCACATGTCATCGCGAGTCCGGCTGCCGGACGAGCGATTTACAATCGACGCAATCGGTACCCGATCTAGCCAGCATGCTCCTTATCCTTCGAGAGATGCTTCACTCCGTTCAGGATGACTACGCCAAGGCATTTGTCCGTTGTTTATCTTGTCCGGATTCGCTTCAATACTCGCATGACGAAATCACGCATGACCATCTGCGGTGCCTCATCGTGCCTCATTCTTGCGATGGCCATAGCCATCTTCGGAACGCTCCAAGCGCAAACTCCGACTCCCGCGCCATCGCCATCACAGCCGCCTGCCGACTACGATCTCCGATGGGGTGTAAAGATTCCGATTCGCGACAAGGTCGAACTGAATGCGACGTTGTATTTGCCGAAAACCCCGGATGGATCGCCGCCGAAGACGCCGGTGATCTTCACGCTCACGCCCTATATTTCAGACAGCTATCATGCGCGCGCCGCGTACTTCGCATCACATGGTTACGCGTTCGCACTTGTCGATGTTCGCGGCCGCGGAAACTCCGGTGGCGAGTTCGAGCCGTTTGCAAATGAGCCCCGCGATGGACACGACGTCGTGGAGTGGCTGGCAAAACAATCGTTCTGCGATGGCAAAGTCGCGATGTGGGGCGGTTCCTACGCGGGATTCGATCAATGGGCGACGGCGAAAGAACTCCCGCCACATCTCGCGACGATCGTTCCCGCCGCAGCCGCTCATCCACCGCTCGATTATCCTTCGTACCACAATGTGGGCGAAACCTACGACGTGCAGTGGTTCACGTTCACCAGCGGCCGCGCCGGACAGCAAAATCTTTTCGCCGATCAAAAATTTTGGAACACAAAATTCCTGGACGCTTACAAGAAGCACATCCCTTTTAAGTCACTCGATTCGTTCGTCGGAAATCCCTCCGCCAATTTTCAGCGCATCCTCAAGCATCCAGTGGCCGACGCGTACTACGATGCGATGGTGCCGACGCGCGAGCAGTTCCAAAAGATCACGCTGCCGATTCTCACAATCACGGGTCAGTATGATGGCGATGAACTAGGCGCCCTTTCCTTTTACCGGGATCATCTCGGAAATGTTTCTCCAGAGGCGGGCGCGAAACATTTTCTGATTATTGGCCCATGGGACCACGCGGGCACGCGCACGCCGACAAATGAGGTCGGTGGCGTAAAGTTCGGATCGGCGGCCATTGTCGATCTTAACGATCTGCATCGGCAGTGGTACGACTGGACAATGAGGAACGGCCCGAAACCGGAATTCCTTAAGAATCAAGTCGCCTATTACTTGCTCGCGCCGGGAAATAGCGGCGCCAACGGCGAATGGAAATACGCCGATAGCTTCGAAACTCTGGTTGCGAATCCGAAGATTTTTTACCTCGATTCCAAAAATGGCGACGCGAATGGTGTCTTTCGTTCTGGTTCACTTACTGAAAAGCAGCCGAGTGAGGGCTCGGATACATTCACCTACGATCCGCTGGATACCACGCGCGGCGAGAGAGTTGATGGAACCGATCCAAAAGAAAAAACCTCTGGCATCGATCAAACGTATGCGTTGAGCATTGGAAAGGATGGTTTGGTATATCACACCGAGCCGCTGCCTAACGAAACACCGCTTGTCGGTTGTCCGCAGTTGACGCTTTGGGTTTCCATCGACACGCCCGATACAGACTTGCAAGCGCATCTCTACGAAATTCAACCGGACGGAACGAGCATCGTGCTCTGGAGCGATATCCGCCGCCTGCGGTACCGCGAATCGCTGCGTGAGGCGAAGCTCGTCAAGCCCGGCGAGATCGTGCGCTGCGATTTTAATCCGGGTCTCTTCGTTGCTCGCCAGTTGATGAAAGGCAGTCGGCTTCGCCTCGTCATCTCTTCGCCGAATTCCATCCTTTGGCAGAAGAACTATAACTCTGGCGGGGTGGTCGCAGACGAAACCGCGAAGGACGCCCGCACCGCACACGTGAATGTTTATCACGACCCCGAACACGCCAGCGCGATTCAACTGCGAGTCGGTGAATCACCTGTTCCGCAAAGGTAGAGCGAAAGAGCGATGACTAGGAAAATTCGTGTTTGAATACTATTCGGGGGTCGATCTGCCGAGCACGAAGTCTCCCTGCAGTCAGCGAAGAATATCATCGACGCTATCGACACGAATAAATACGAAGTCGTACTGATCGGCATTGATAAGAAGGGCCAATGGCATCTCAATGAAGAATCCCGATTTCTCCTTCCGACAACTCAATCGGAATTGTCTGAGCTACCAGAAGGCGGTGAAAACCTCGCGCTAGTTCCTGGGAAGCAGAGCGAGCAGCTTGTGGCGCTTTCCGGGCAGCAGAGGCTGGGCTCTTTGGATGTGATCTTTCCTGTTCTCCATGGCCCGTTTGGCGAAGATGGCACCGTCCAGGGACTGCTGAAGCTTGCAAACATCGCGTTTGTCGGTGCTGGCGTTCTCGGTTCAGCCGTCGGCATGGACAAAGATGTGATGAAGCGGCTGCTAAGAGACGCTGGAATTCCAATCGCCAGATTTATCGTAGCCAGCAGATATTCCTCGAAGGAAATTGGTTTTGACCACGCGCGAGGGCAACTCGGTCTGCCGCTTTTTATTAAGCCTGCAAACCTCGGTTCATCGGTCGGCATTCAAAAAGTCAAAGATGGCGAGGAATTCGAGCGCGCGGTCGGTGATGCGTTCAATTATGACAACAAGATATTAATTGAGGAGTGTATCGACGGTCGCGAGATGGAATGTTCCGTGCTGGGCAACGATAATCCCATCGCATCAGTTCCAGGCGAGATTTTACCTCGCCACGAATTTTACTCATACGAAGCGAAATATCTCGATGAGAACGGCGCGGTGCTGGAAATACCGGCCAGGTTGCCGTCGGAGATTTCGGAACGTATCCGCCAGCTGGCTATCAAAACGTTTTCCGTGCTCTGCTGTGAGGGAATGGCGCGGGTCGATTTCTTCTTGAGAAACGACAGCGAAATTATCGTTAACGAGATTAACACCATTCCTGGATTCACCAGAATAAGCATGTACCCGAAGCTCTGGGAAGCGACCGGTATCTCTTACAGCGAGTTAATCGACAAATTGATAGAACTGGCAATTGAACGGTTTGAGCGCGAGAAGCGATTGAAAACCGATCGGGCATGATCCTCGGAAAATTCGTACTGATGCGACTGATCTTAAGAGCGTTGATAATCATAGGCGCGCTTGCGATTCTAACTACGCAAGCATGGGCGGATGCAGAGATTGTAATCGCGATCCGATACTTGCAGGCCGAAGGGACCAGCCACTCGCATCTCTATCTCTATCGCGAAGATGGGAAACTGCTGCGGCAATTAACGAACGACAACTCGGGACAGGACTCGGGCCCAATTTTCGCGGAGGACGGAGGCATGATTATCTTCACGCGCGAAAAGCCTAATGATGTGCACGAATTCTGGAGCATTGAGCCACGGGGGACACATTTGAAGAAACTCGATGCGGCGCCCGATTGGTACACACAAGCAAAAAGCTCGCCGTATTTCACAAACATCGAGCCGGAGGAATCGCCATCGCCCAGTCTGGCGGCGTCGCCTGAGGAATCTGCGTCGCCCGTCGAAACGCCGCCACCGACTTACAAATCGCCGGATAATTCTGTCGAATTGGTGTTGCGCGAAGATCCGAAGGATGAAGATGATCAGGGCGATGGTCCGGGTCATGGAAAACATTACCTGCTCCGCGATTTGAAAACGGGAGCTGAGACGGAATTCGACAAGCTACCCGGGTTTTATGGTGTCTTTGGGTTGTTGCATGAGAAACAGAACAAGGATCAACATTTTCTTTTCGATGGGCCGTTGCGCCTCGCATTTTTCGACTTGCACTTAAACAGCACGGACGGTGACACGGTTTTCGCGCTCGACCTCGCTGGCCCGCGACTTGTCAGGCTATCGCCCAATTGGGCCGCTCCAATTCCGCTTCCCGGTGAAGCCGCGTTTCTCACGTTTACAGAGAATCGTTACGTTCCCATCCCCGGCAGCAAGAAAACGGCGAATTGCTCTTACATGGAACGCTGGGATGAAAAGTTAAACAAGATTCGCTACGCGCGCGAGAAAAGTGCCGCGGTTTGCTACGGCGCATCGATGTATCGGCCCGGACTCACGCCATCGACAATCACGATGCGCAGAAGCTCGGATTGAAACTGCCGTGAAGTATTTCTGCGCATTGCTTTTTCTGAGTTCGCTTGCTCTGTCCGCGAGCGGCCAAACACAGGCGGACTCTCTCGATAAACTGGCAGACGATTTTTGGGCGTGGCGCGCGAAGTACGCGCCGTTCACAGGAGACGATGTGAATCGCATGGAGCGGCCGGGGGGTGTTCGCGATTGGTCGAAAGCGGCGATCGACAATCGGCGAAAAGATCTTGCTAAGTTCGAAGCGCGCTGGAAGAAGATCGACGCAAACGGATGGCCGATTCCGAAGCAGGTCGATTATCGGCTGATCGGTTCGGCTTTGTCGCGAGTGCGCTGGGAGTTGGACATTAATCCGCGTTGGAAGCGCGATCCGAATTTTTACATCGAGCAAACGCTCACGCCAGTCGTCGAAGCATTCACAGTTCCGGGCCCGTATGATGCAGCGCGCAGCCGCGAAATTCTTACACGCATTGAAAATATTCCATCAATCCTGCGGGAAGGCGTCGCGAATCTGGATAAGCCGCCGGCGCCATTCGCCTCGGTTGCGATTCAAGGGCTGGAAAATATTCGGCCGCGCCTGCATCAAATGGCGGCGGCATTGTTAAAATCCACAACTCTCAAAGAACAGGAATTGAACAGCGCAACCGATCGCGCGGCAGATGCGCTCGAACGTTTTCGCAAAAAACTTCAGGAAATATTGCCGTCGCTGCCCATTGAGACGGCGCTTGGGCGCGACGCCTACGTATTTTTTCTCAAGAATGTGGCGCTACTCCCCTACTCGCCCGAACAACTTCTCGCGATGGGCCGTCAGGAGTGGGATCGCACCGTGACATTTGAGGCATTTGAAGCGCAGCGAAACCGAGAGGTTCCGCCACTGAAACTGCCGCTGAACACCGACGCTTGGATAAAAGACGCAGCTGGAAGGGAGTTGTCGATCCGCGAATTTTTGGAGAAGCACGGCATTCTCACCGTTCCGGATTGGGTCCAACATTACACGCTGCGTCCGATGCCAGAATATTTACGCGCGCTCCAAGGCTTCGGTGAAACTGATGACTTCACTTCGCCGTCGCGCTTGAAGGAGAATTGCATCCGGTATGTGACCGAGCCTTCGGGGAAGCTTGGCTACTTCTGGCGCGCGACCGCGGAGGACCCGCGGCCTATCACCGTTCACGAAGGAATTCCCGGCCATTATTTTCAGCTTTGTCTTTCCTGGAAGCACGAAGACCCGATCCGGCGGCATTACTATGACTCGGGCGCGAACGAAGGGATCGGCTTTTATGCAGAAGAGATGATGTTGCAGGCCGGTTTGTTCGACGACAGTCCGCACACGCGCGAGATCATTTACAATTTCATGCGTCTCCGCGCGCTCCGCGTGGAAGTGGATGTGAAACTCGCGCTTGGCGAATTCACCCTGGAGCAAGCCGCGAAATATCTACAGGAAAAAGTCCCGATGGACGCAAGCACGGCGCGTCAGGAGGCGATTGCGTTCTCCACAGGACCGGGCCAAGCAATCACCTACCAGATCGGCAAATTGCAGATAATGAAATTTCTGGCTGAAGCGCGTTTACAACAAGGCGAAAAATTCAATCTCCGCGCCTATCACGATTTCGTCTGGAAAAACGGCAACGTCCCAATCGCGTTGCAACAGTGGGAATACTTGGGCCCTTCGGCCGAACTTCTAAAATAGCTCGGCCGCTAACTGATTCATCCCGGACGCGGGGGCAAATCTCGCAATCGACCATGCCAGTAGTCTGGCTCGCGCTTCAGGTGCATGATCGCTAAAATGAAAATCTCATCTTCCATTAGGGCATAAACAATCCCGAATGGGAACGTCTTGACGAGAAAGCGCCGATATCGCCTCTGATGCGACGCCACGTAATCGGACTTCGCTCAATCTGTCGAAAACCGGACTCAATCGCGTCAACAAACCGCAAGCCGAGTCCAGCGCTCCGTTCTTCGTAATAAACGGCCGCCTCGTTGAACTCTTCCAGCGCTTCCGGGTGAAGAATCACGAGCGACTCTTCAATTTTTCTCTAATCCGCCGAAACGCTTCCTCGGCAGGAATTCCTTTGACCTTGCCATCGCGGAAATCTTGAAGCCGTCGTTCCAACTCCGCAATGATCGCTTCATCAACCAACCGATCGTGTTCTTCGTCGATAGTGAGCAAAAGGCTTTCAGCAAGAACGACCCGCTCGTCTGCCGGTAAACGGAGCGCTTCCTCAGTAATTTCTTTTAGACCCTGCCCCATGTCTCCTTAGTACCACAGCGCGCCACTTGGCTCAAGAATGCATTGTACTGATGACCGCGGCAAAGTCGATACATTCCAAATCATCAAATTTCTCCCCGAAGCGCACTGCAGCAGGGCGAAAAATTCAACCTCCGCGCCTTCCACGATTTCGTCTGGAAAAACGGCAACGTGCCGATTGCTTTGCAGGAATGGGAATATTTAGGCGACATCGGAAGATAGCCTTCCAGGCTGTCCCGGCCAACATGCATCTTGCATGTCGAACAAAAGGCGCCAGGCTGGAAGCCCAGCTGCCGAGTCAGGCCCGACACGGGATGAGGTCCGTCCGACTGGCGGACAAGATGCCTAACCTCCGAAAGCTGCCAACCTAATCGACGATTTCGAGGCCCATTTGGCGGGCGGTGCCGGCGATGATGCGGAAGGCGGCTTCGTCGTTGCGCGCGTTTAAGTCTTTGCCCTTCGTTTTCACGATGTCCATGACCTGTTTGCGCGTGACTTTGCCAACTTTGGTTTTGTTCGGCTCTTTGGAACCAGCGGCGATGTTGGCCGCTTTCTTCAACAAGATCGCGGCGGGCGGACTCTTGGTAATGAAGGTGAACGATTTGTCTTTGAAGACAGTGATGACCACCGGGAGAATGTCGCCAGCCTGTTTCTGGGTGGCGGCGTTAAATTCTTTGCAGAACGCCATAATATTGACGCCGCGCGGTCCGAGCGCGGTGCCGACGGGCGGCGCCGGGTTCGCCTGACCAGCGGGAATCTGCAATTTGATGTGAGCTACTACTTCTTTTGCCATAAAAATAATGTGTCATTCTGAGCGCAGCGAAGCGGAGTCGCAGAATCCCGTTGAGTTACCTTCAAGGTTTCATGGCGAGATGTCTCGACTTCGCTCGACATGACGGACATAAGTTTATCCACGTTCCACCTGCCAATATTCCAATTCCACTGGTGTGGCCCGACCGAAAATGGTGACGGAGACGCGTAGTTTGCCGCGCTCAGGATCAATTTCTTCGACGATGCCAGTTTGGTTCTGGAACGGTCCGTCGGCGACTTTCACCGATTCGCCTACTTCAAAGCTCACTTTCGGTTTCACCTTTTCCTCGCGCTCTTTCATTTGCGCAAGCATGTTGTCCACTTCCGATTGCCGCATTGGGATCGGCTTGTCTTTGGTTCCGGCAAAACCGATCACGCCGGGTGTATCGCGGATGAAATACCAGGTGCGCCCGACAAGCTGATTGTTTTCGTCGAGCAGATGCATGTTGACGATCAGATAGCCGGGAAAAAATTTGCGCGTCGTCTCGCTCTTCTTGCCTTTTTTGATTTCCGAGACGCGCTCAGTCGGAACGAGCACTTCGTAGATCAAGTCGCTCATTTCCTCCGTCTTGACGCGCTTCACGATGCTCTCGCGCACCTTGTTTTCCTGTCCGGAAAGCACGTGCACGACGTACCATTGATCTTTGCCTGCGAGTGTTTGCGCCATAAATCAATGCAATCGGGTAAAAAAGTGGACAAAGTTCACAAGGACGAAATCGAAAAGGGCAACGTACCCGCCGAGCAATAACATTGCGATGACAACCACGAGCGTCGAGTCCGTGAGCTCCTTATACCGGCGGAATCCCTTTTCTTTCGGGTCCCACGGCCAGGAAGCTTTCTGCAACTCGACCTTCACTTCACTGAAGAAGTTTTTCGCCTTGGTGAACATCAATAATCCAATTCGTGATTTGTTGAAGAGTTGAAGTCGGGCTGACAACATCGAGCATCCAACATCGAACGTCCAATATCCAAGTGTCGGAGTTCAGGATTCGATGTTGAGCGTTCGATGTTCAATGTTTGGTGTTTTCTCACATACACGCCAGGAGGGACTCGAACCCCCAACCGACGGTTTTGGAGACCGCTACTCTACCAATTGAGCTACTGGCGTACTAAAATTTGTCATCCTGAGCGAAGCGAAGCGGAGCCGAAGGACCTTTCGCTCAAACAGTGAGAGATGTCTCGACTTCGCTCGACATGACAGAACGAACTTTAATCCAAAATCTCGGCGACGCGACCGGCGCCAACGGTTTTTCCGCCTTCGCGAATGGCAAAACGAATGGTCTTCTCCATGGCGATTGGTGTGATCAGCTCGACTTCAATCGAGATATTGTCACCGGGCATGACCATTTCTACGCCTTCAGGCAGTTTGACCGTGCCAGTAACGTCGGTGGTGCGGAAGTAAAACTGCGGACGATAATTGCTGAAAAACGGCGTGTGACGGCCACCTTCCTCTTTGCTCAACACGTAGACTTCCGCCTTGAACTTCTTATGCGGCGTAATCGATCCGGGTTTGGCGATGACCTGGCCGCGTTCGACGTCTTCTTTCTTCAGCCCACGCAGCAGAACGCCCACGTTATCGCCGGCGCGCGCTTCATCGAGAAGTTTGCGAAACATTTCGATATCGGTCGCAACCGTCTTGGCGGTGGGACGAATTCCAACCAGCTCAACCTCCCCCATTTTCTTGAGGATACCGCGCTCAACACGACCGGTAGCGACCGTGCCGCGGCCTTCGATGTTAAACACGTCTTCGATCGGCATCAGGAATGGCTGATCGATCGGCCGTTCAGGAACCGGGATGTAATCGTCAATGGCTTCTACGAGGGCGAGCACCTGCTTTTGCGCTTCCGCATCGCCATTGAGCGCCTTGAGGGCACTACCCTTAACGATCGGGATTTTATCTCCGGGAAATTCATATTGCGTCAGCAGATCGCGCACTTCCATCTCAACGAGATCGAGAAGTTCCGGGTCATCGACCATATCGACCTTGTTCAGGAAAACGACAACCGAGGGCACACCGACCTGCCGCGCGAGCAGGATGTGTTCGCGGGTTTGAGGCATCGGTCCGTCCGCGGCCGAGACAACCAGGATAGCGCCATCCATTTGCGCCGCGCCGGTGATCATGTTCTTGACGTAGTCGGCATGACCAGGACAATCAACATGCGCGTAGTGACGTTTGTCGCTCGAATACTCCACGTGCGCGGTATTGATCGTGATGCCGCGTTCTTTTTCTTCTGGCGCGTTATCGATCGATTCGTAGGCGCGCACTTCGGCCATGCCCTTCTTTGCCAGCACCATTGTAATTGCTGCCGTCAGCGTGGTCTTGCCATGGTCCACGTGACCGATCGTGCCGACGTTCACGTGCGGCTTGTCGCGTTTAAATGCTTCCTTAGCCATTTCAATTCTCCTGGTTAATTAAACTGTCTGCGTTTCTCTGAGTTTATCCACTGCTGGTCCCGGACCCATTCTGGAGCCCATGACCGGGATTGAACCGGTGACCTCGTCCTTACCAAGGACGTGCTCTACCAACTGAGCTACATGGGCCGTTCTTCCCGCAGGCGCGGGACGACCCGGTTTCACCTTTTGCCAAAGAGATAAAAGTCCCAAAGCCGCATCAAATTTGCAATTTGAACGACCAAGGGACCACCTCGTTCCAGCAAAAAGCGTCCGCAAGCTAACCGCGCGTATAAGTGTGTCAAAGAAATTTCTTTTGGTTAGCAGGGGTGCGTGACGCCATCGTGGACATCGCCGCGCGATGTCTCACCTATCGAATTCTTCCGCTGGTGGGCTCCCCCCTGCCCCGGGTCACTAGACGCGCGATCACCGCGATGACAATCAATATGCCAATTGCAATCCCGACATTGAGCGGCGTAATCAAACCCGGTTTTGGGGGAGTCGGTGTGGGCGTCGCCGCCGGAGGAGGCGCATTCTTCGCTGCCAGCATCGCCTGTACATATTGCAGGCGCTGGACGGTATCGTAATCATCCGGTTTTAGCTTTAGCGCGGCCTGGTAATCAGCAATCGCCTTCTCGTACTGCTGCATCGAGGTGTATGTGGCGCCCCGTTTCACTAAATGCTCGGCATCCGCGGGATTTTTTTCGATCAACACCGTGTAGTCTGCAACGGCCGCGTCATAATTTTTCAGATTTCGGTTCGCCCAGGCGCGGCGATCATAATTTTGCGGATCGTTTGGTTCCTTCTCGATCGCCTTTGTAAAATCTGCGACGGCCTTGTCCCACTGAGTGAGTCCAATTTCAGCAAACCCACGGAATTTATAGGCGTAGCCATCGTCAGGCTTGAGTTCAATCGCCTTGTTGAAGTCTGGCAACGCCGCTTCAAACTGGCTTTGCATCACCTGCGTATTGCCACGCTCGCGATATGCGACTTCATCCTTGGGCGCGACTTCAATCGCCTTTGAAAAGTCAGCGATGGCATCTGGTAATCGGTTACTGGCACGATAAGCGGTTGCCCGGTTCGTATAGCCGCGCGCATCCTTCGGATTTGCCTGGATCGCCTTCGTAAATTCGGCGACGGCCGCGTCGTACTGCTTCTGCTGGGCTAACTCGATCCCTTTCTGCATATGTCCGGCACTGGCCGCTGGAGGTTTGCAGAAGCCGGTTCCAGCGGCTGTGAAACAAAAAAGTGACGCGATCGCGATGATGATTGTTGGCTTATTCAAAATATTCATTTCTCCTTCCAGCTTACTTTTTGAGCGATTTATCGGTTGTAAGCGAGCAAATTAACGCACCAAAAGAAGCAAAGCGATGCAGAGACCGGATTCCACCCAAGATATTGTCAATCTACGGGGTCGCACAAATCTCTCAGAAGGTTACGCGGCAGTCTTCGCCACGATCGTTATCTGGTCGACGCCATCGCTCTTTCAATACTACTTAAATCGTTATTACGATCCGTGGGCTCAGAATTTCTATCGGTATCTTGTCGCTTGCCTCGCCATCGCGCCATTACTGATTTATCGCATCCAACGCGGCGATCCACTGCTCAATTGGCGCGCAGTGGTAATCTGCTTTATCCCCTGTCTGCCTAATGTGATTCACCAGATCACGCAGGTAATGGCCCTCTTTTACATGGGACCAGGCGTTTACACGATTTTTACCCGGGCGTCGGTGATTTTCACCGCGCTGCTTGCGCTCGCGTTTTTCCCGGAGGAGCGCCACGTGATTCGTCAATGGCAGTTCCAATTGGGCACAGTGCTTGGGTTGATTGGCGCTTTTGGGGTGGTGTGGTTTCAACCAGGCTGGAAATCGGGACACATCGCGCTTCCTGGATTATTTATCGCGTTTACCGCCACATTCTGTTGGGCGCTATATGGCATCCTCGTGAAACGCCCGTCCGCGCAGCTTGGCTCGATTCGCAGTTTCGGGTTAATTAGTCTAATCACTTCAGTCCTGTTGTTTCCGCTCACCCTCGCGTTTGGGAAGGTTGGCACTCCTCTTCATGCCGGGGCGCACGTCAACCTGGTCTTGATCATCTCCGCCGTGAGCTGCATTACGCTGGCGCATATATTGTACTACGTCGCTATCCGAGAGATCGGCGTGGCGCTTGCGCAAACGCTTCAGCTTCTCTGCCCCGCCGGCGCGCTGGCGTTATCCGCCTGGATTTATGGTGAACGTCTCACTCATGCTCAGCTTTGGAGCGCAGCTATTCTGCTCCTGGGCGCATTCCTGGCCATGCGTGTGAAGCCGGTCGCCACGACCGAAGCGGCAGAGAATATCTGAGGCTGCTAAAGAACTTTGGTGCCGAAAAATAATGCGACGCTCACCGAGGACCGCTACAATCGGCATCCAGTATCGCAATGAATCTGAAAGCGTATCTCAGGTCCCGCCGAAAGGAGATTGACCGGGCGCTCGACCATTATTTGCCGAAGCCGAACGTCAAACCAGCGACGCTTCACAAGGCAATGCGCTACAGTCTCTTCGCCGGCGGCAAACGGCTGCGACCGATTCTTTGCCTTGCGGCCGCTGAAGCTTGTCGGGGTAAGGTCAGCAACGCGCTTCCCCTCGCGTGCGCGCTCGAATGCATCCACACGTATTCGCTCGTGCACGATGATCTCCCAAGCATGGATAACGATGATTACCGTCGTGGGCGTCCCACTTGCCACAGAGTCTTTGGCGACGGCATCGCCGTGCTCGCCGGAGACGCGCTGTTAACGATCGCGTTTGAAATTGTCTCGAGCGCGAAGCCAGCGCCGCGCTACGACATGTCGATCTTGTTGCGCGAGATCGCGGTTGCGGCGGGAAGTCAAAAATTGATCGCAGGTCAAGTGGCCGATCTCGAAGCCGAAGGCAGGAAGGTCAAACGTAACCAATTGCGCTTTATTCATGGAAACAAAACGGCGGCAATATTGAAAAGTTCGGTGCGACTTGGCGCAATGAGCGCCAACGCAGACGCCAAGAAACTCCGGGCTGTCACGCAATTTGGGCACGGGCTCGGGCTGGCTTTTCAGGTCATCGACGATATCCTCGATGTAACGCAGAGCTCCGAGATATTGGGAAAAAGTGCCGGCAAAGATATCGCGGCGAAGAAAGCGACCTATCCCGCGGTGATTGGTCTGGAAAAATCGCGCGCCGAAGCCAGGCGGCTCACGCGCCAGGCGCACAATGCTTTGTCGCTGTTTCGCGACGCCGAGGCCGAACCGCTGCATTGCCTCGCAAATTATCTTTTAGAGCGCGAGTACTAGAGCAGCGCGACCGTCCCGTTGCGAAACCTTTGCGACGCAAACGAGACGCTTACGCTACTTTCAAATTGGGATCGATTTCCTCTGTCAACTTCGATTGAAATCCGACCTGCGAGCGCAACAACGCGGCAAACGCGATCATCGCCGCATTATCAGTGCACAACCACGGCTCGGCATTTTTGAATTCAAAACCTTCGCGCACGCATGCGTCTCGCAATTGCCTTTGTAATTCCTGATTGCAACTGACCCCGCCGCTGACCGTCACAAGATCGACATCGTACTTCTGCGCTGCTGAAATTGCCTTGCGCACCAGAACATCGACAATCGCCTGTTGAAACGATGCGCAGAGATCGGCGAGAAAGTCACCGTTCAATTTTGGAAGCAAATATCGCACCGCTGTTTTTAATCCGCTGAAACTGAAATTCTCCGAGTCAAGCATGCTCCGCGGCAAATCAAATCGATCCGGATCGCCAGCGCGCGCACGTTCTTCGATTTCGGGGCCACCGGGGTAACCGAGCCCGAGCATCTTGGCGACTTTATCGAATGCTTCGCCGGCAGCATCGTCGACTGTTCGCCCGATCAACTGGTAATCACCCAGCCCATGCACTCGAATCAACATGGTGTGTCCGCCGCTCACAATAAGCGAAACATTCGGTCTGATTTGGCCGCCATCTGCGCCGCCGAAAAATGGCGATAGCAAATGGCCTTCAAGATGATTGATCGCGAGATAAGGTTTGCCAAAGCCAATCGCCAATCCTTTGGCAATCGATGCGCCAATCATGAGCGAACTCGCCAGACCGGGTCCGCTGGTTGCCGCAAATACATCGACCATCGACATGTCGATCTTTGCATCACGTGTCGTTCGTTGCAGGAGTCGCGGCGCGTGCACGAGATGATTGCGCGCGGCAATCTCGGGTACGATCCCGCCATGTTTTTCATGCTCGGCGATTTGGGACGCGACTTCGCTTGCGAGCAACTCCGAGCTCGCCACGGGACGAGTCAGTCCGACTGGCAGACCGGAAGGGCCATTGCGCTCGCGCAAAATCGCGACGGCGGTTTCGTCGCATGAGGTTTCGAGTGCCAGAATCGTTTTCACGGCAAACAAAATACGCGGGTCATCCTGATCTCTCCACAGCGGGAGTAGAAGCTTGCGAAGCCTAATGGATCACACTCGATAGATTGCGTGAGATCTTCTGTTTGTGGGAGGTCTCTCGCCGTCTGTGCGGCTCGGGATGACAGCACTGTCTATTTCTTTACCGCTTCCGCTTTCGGTGCGTTCTCTTGCGCGTAAATCATCACGCCCTTCAGCGCGTCGATTGCGCGCAACATCTGTGGATCTTTAGCCTTGATAATGCTTTTCTCGTCCTCGGGCTTCACATTTTCCGCGTTGCGCAACGCAAAGAGCGCCCGCTCCTGCTCGGCGGTCATAGCAACACGAATATTCGGGGTCACGCCATTTCCCTGAATGACCTGCTTACTCGGCGTATAGTATTTTGCCGTGGTAAAACGCACCGCGGAGCCGTCGGGCAACTGCATCACATTCTGCACGGAACCTTTCCCAAACGTGGTTTCGCCGACGAGGATGGCACGATGCAAATCCTTGAGCGCGCCAGAGACGATCTCCGCGCCGCTCGCGCTGCCTTCGTTGATCAGGAGGGTCATCGGAAAATTCGGACGCTCTTTTTTCATGCTGGAAGTCGAGTAATCATGTTGCTGAGAAGCAATCCGGCCTTGCGTTGAGACTACCTTGGTGTTGGGCGGCAAAAATTGAGCGCATACATCCACCGCGCTATTCAATAGCCCCCCTGGATTGTTCCGGAGATCGAGAATGAGCGCCTGCATACCTCCCTTCTGCAATTCATCAAGCGCTTTCGATAATTCCTCGGCTGTCGGCTCGTTGAACTGAATCAGCCGGATATAACCGATCTTAAATGGGCCGGTCAGCTCCGCGTCCAGCAACCTCGCTCCCTTGACGCTTTGGACTTTGATCTCTGCGCGCTCCAGAGTGTAGTCTTTGATTTCCTTAGTCGAGGGGCGCAGCAGGGTGAGAGTGACTTTGCGCCCAGTTGGCCCGCGCAAGACATTAACGGTGTCCTGAAGGTCCATTCTATCCGTTGAAATGCCGTTTATTCTCAATATTTGATCGCCCGACAGAATGCCAGCCTTGGCCGCAGGCGTGTCCTCCATCGCGGTCACAACCGTAGGCAAACCGTTTTTCATCGAAACCTCGATCCCGAGACCGTTAAAGCGGCTGCGCGTATCATCTTGCATGTCGCGGAAATCATTTGGATCCATGAATTGGCTGTGTGGATCCAGCGACGAGAGCATCCCTTTCATTGCCGCGGTGACGAGATCGTGATAGCTCGTCTTGTTGCCATCCACGTAATCTTGCCGGATCAATTCGATCGCCTTTGCGAAAATGGAAATTTGCGAGTAACCGTTATCTTCTTCGTTCTTTCCCGGCTGCGCTTCCTGCGCGCGGACGCCAGACAAAACGCCAAGCACCAACAGACAAACCAACGATAGTATAACAATGGGGCGTCTCATATCTTAGCCAGGATTCGAAGCAACCTGATCATCGCTCATTCGGAAATTTTTGGCAACGCGCAAAGCGTTGCCTTAACTTTGCGCCGCGAATGAAACCTGCTTTTACCGCGAAACCTTCCTCGTTCGTCCTTTCTCTGGTCGCGCTCTGTCTCTCCTGTGGAAACACCTCCGCCGTGCAAACAGAGGATGCCGAGTACGAAGCGGTGGCCGAGGAATACATCAAAACCTATCTCGCGGCCCACCCTCTCGAGGGAACCGCTCTCGGGCTTCACGAATATGACGGCAAAATTACCGATTACAGCCGTCTCGCGCTTGATGCCGAGCTTTCCCGGTTACGGCGGTTCGACGATCGATTGACCAAGTTCGACCCAGGTAAGTTGAGCCCTCGCCAATCCATCGATCTGCGAATCCTGCAAGCGGCCGTTAAGAAGGAACTCTTCGAAATGCAGGACATGTCGGTCTTCGAACGAAATCCCATGGTCTACGCGCGCGCAGCCGATGTGAATGTTTACGTCAAAAGAAATTTTGCGCCGCTGGAGGATCGCGTTCGCAGTCTGATCGCAATCGAGTCTCAAATTCCAAATATCCTTATCGCCGCGAGAACAAACCTGAATGACGTGCTTCCCAGGCCGTATGTAGAACTTGCCATTCAGATCGCCAGAGGTTCCTCGGATTTTCTAAAGAAAGACCTCGTCGCCGCTGTCGCAGGACTAAAGGACGAACAGCTCCGGGTCGCGTTTCAGGAAGCCAATCGCAAAGCAGCCGGCGCGCTTACCGATTATGCAGCGTGGCTGGAACGAGAAAAACTTCCCAAAGCTTCGCTCGATTTCGCCCTGGGCGAGGAAAAATTCAGACGCCTGCTGGCCCAAACCGAACTGGTCGATCTTCCGCCACAAAAAATTCTCGAGATCGGCATGGCACAATTAAAAGCGGAACAGGAAGCTTTTGCCGATGCCGCAAAGAAAATCGATCCAAACAAACCGCCGATTGAAGTTTTCAAACAAATCCAGAGTGAGCATCCGACACCGGAAAATCTCATCCCCGATGTAGCCAAAGACCTGGACAAAATTCGGAAATACGTCTCGAGCCATCATTTGGTCACCATCCCGTCGGACGTTCGGGCCAAGGTTAAAGAAACCCCGCAATATCTGCGGGCTACGTCCTTTGCTTCAATGGACACGCCCGGTCCATTCGAGAAGCGCGCGACCGAGGCCTATTATTATGTGACGCCCACCGAGAACGACTGGCCGGAGAAACAAAAGCAAGAATGGTTGACCGCCTTCAATTATTACACCTCGGACATTGTCTCGATTCATGAGGCCTATCCCGGCCATTATGTGCAATTCCTGCACCTAAACGCATCGCCAGCGAGCAAAGTGGAAAAGATTTTCGGCAGCTACGCGTTCATCGAAGGCTGGGCGCATTATTGCGAGAAAATGATGCTCGACGAAGGCTACGAGAACCCGACCGGCGAGACTCCCAGTGAAGACGACGTGAAGCGCGTGGCCAAATATCGCATGGCGCAAGCCGATGAAGCGCTGCTTCGCTTATGCCGGTTATGTGTGTCGATCAAAATGCACACTCAGAAGATGTCCATCGGCGACGCAACGAAGTTTTTCCAGGACAATTGCTATTATGAGGAAAAGCCTGCGCGCCAGGAAGCAATGCGCGGCACATTCGATCCCGGCTATCTCAATTACACCCTGGGTAAATTGCAGATTTTGAAACTGCGGGACGATTACAAGGCGCAGCAAGGCGACGAATTCTCATTGCAAAAGTTCCATAACGAGCTGCTCAACCATGGCATGCCGCCGATTCGCATCCTCCGCGAAATAATGCTCAAGGACAAAACGAAATGGGACCAAGTCTTGTGACTTTTCTTACTCTTGCTCTTACTTCTGCTCCTGCTCATGCTCATGCTCGATCCGCCCCTGCCGCGGCATAGCTTTGGCGAAGGCGGGTCACCACGGAATTTCTTTTCGGTCACGCAAGAATTTGCCGGTAAGCTTCTGCGGCGCATCGGTGGCGAGCCAGACGATCGTGTCCGCACCTTCTTCCACCGAGCGGGTTGCATTTTTGCCGCCCATGTCGGTCTGCACCCAACCCGGGCAGACAGAATTCACCGCAAATTTCGGCAGTGCCGCCGCGAGCTGCGACGTAATCCCGTTGAGCGCAGTCTTCGAGATGCAGTAACCCGGCGCCCAGCCATCCGCACCACCAGTTAACTGACCGCCACCGCTGGAGACATTGATCACGCGCGGCGTTTTGCTTTTCGCGAGAAGCGGTGCAAATGCGCGCGTCACCCGTAGAGCGCCGAGCGTGTTGGTTTCTAGCGTCTTCAGTAATAACTCATCGCTGATTTCCAGAACTGCGCTGTCTCCGTCCACAACAATCCCGGCATTGTTTACAAGGACATCGAGATGATCCGCGATTTTCGAGGACTCGCGCGCAGCGGTAGTGACGCTGGCATTGTCTGCGACGTCGATTTCGAGAAACGTTGCCTTTCCGATGTTCTTCGCGATCGCGTCCGCTGCCGCACGCCCGGCGGTATGATTCCGAGCTCCTACGAAGACGTGAAAACCCTTGGCCGCAAGCTGTCGCGCGACTTCGTGCCCGATGCCTTTATTGGCTCCTGTGACCAGCGCTGTCTTCATGCCCTCTTTTGATGTCGCTTATTCGACGACACCTTCGTCGTTCTCGTTTGGCAACAAATCCTTGAGCAACGGCTGCGGATTGCTTGGCAACTCCTCAACATCGCGCAATTTCCTCGTGATAGCGCGGGAGCGAACATCGACATCTTCTATCTTCCGCGAGGCTTGGTCGATTTTCTCCTTAACGGCTGATAATGCTTCACCAAATTTTCCGAACTCGGTTTTCACACCGGCGAGCAGATTCCAGACTTCGCTCGAGCGTTTTTGAATCGCGAGCGTGCGGAAACCCATCTGTAAACTGTTCAGTAACGCTACAAGCGTCGTCGGACCGGCAAAAACCACACGGCAATCGCGCTGCACCTGTTCCGCCAACCCAACGCGTCGAATCGCTTCCGCATAAAGTCCCTCCGTCGGCAAAAACATGAGCGCAAAGTCCGTCGTTTTCGGCGGATTGATGTACTTCTGGCAAATATCTCTCGCAGACTTTTTCAATTGCGCCTCCAAGCTCTTCATCGCCTCGTCAATAGCGACTAAATCGCCTTTCTCCTGTGCGCCGAGCAAGCGGTGGTAATCTTCCGTCGGAAATTTCGCATCTATGGGCAGCCAGACCGGCGTCCCATTCTCCTCGCCCGGTAATTTGATCGCGAATTCGACGTTCTCATTGCTCTCGTCGCGTGTCTTGACGTTGCGCGCGAACTGATCGGACGTAAGCACCTGCTCCAGCAGCGCGCCCAGTTGCATCTCTCCCCAGCCGCCGCGTGCTCTCACATTTGTGAGGACTTTCTGCAAGCCGCCGACATCGCTGGCGAGCTGCTGCATTGCGCCCAGTCCTTGATGAACTTGCTCAAGTCTGTCGCTCACGAGTTTGAATGATTCGCCGAGGCGCTTCTCAAGGGTGCCCTGCAATTTTTCGTCAACCGTTGCGCGCATCTTGTCGATCTGCTTCGAGTTGTCCTCCTGCAATTGCTTCAGCCGAAGATCGACAATCGAACGCACGCTTTCGAGGGATTTGGTTAATTCCTCGCGCTGCGTCTTTGCGGCATTCGCGCCCTCTTCGCGGCCGCGTGCCATTTCCTCACGCAGCATCCGTTCTTCGCGCTCCTGCGCACGCTCAAGCAGCTCGATTTTGCCCAGTAGCGTTGCATCAGCCACTTCGCCAGGTCGCGTCAGCAAAAAGATAATCGCGGCCAACAGGCCGCCACCGATCAAACCGGCGATTACATACAGCAGCGGAGTCACAATGCGTGAATACTCGAATTACAACGCGCCTTCAAATATGCTTGTCGTCCCGAGCCGCGAAGACGGCGAAGGATCTCACACCGGATCTTGGATCGCACTTAAGCACCTTGTGTGAACTCCAGGCGATAGGCGAGGTCCCTCCGCGCGGCGGCGATTCGGGATGACAGCGGTGGAAATTAGAATCGCACTTTCAGGCCCCCATACGCCGCCCGCCCCAATGCCGGGAAACCGAAAACTTCTGCGTAATTCTCGTTCGTCAGATTGTCGATCCTTCCGAAGATCGACATGTGCGGGTTGATTTCATATTCAGCCGCGATGTTCACGAACGAATAATCTTCAATGTCGAAATTCGGTCCTCCGAAATTTAGTTCCTCTCGCGCATTCACGAACTTTGCTTCGACCGTCGTGCGCAATTTTTTGTACCAAAGATAGGAAGCAGAGGCGTACACTTCGTTCCGGGGTCGGCGTGGCAGACGCGCGCCTTGCAGCTGGGAAATATCTTTCGAGGACGTTTTCTCCGCGTCCAAATAGGTGTAACTCACTGTGAACAGAAGATCGGTGATCAGTTGCGCGCGCAGTTCGGCCTCGAGTCCCTGAGTCTCGGCCGCGCCGAGATTGAGCGTTTGAAAAAGACCGTTGGATCCAATCGCATTCGACAGGTCGTTGTGAAAATAAGTCAGGCCGACCGTGACGCTCCGGCCACCGCCGGACCAGAGCCGCTGTTCGATGCCGATGTCCCAGCCAAGATCTCGCTCCGGCTTTAGCCCGAAGTTGTTGCCGAAAATTTTGTCCTGACTGCTTGGCGGACTGAATCCCGTCGCCACGCTGGAGTGCAACGTCGTGTTTGTCTTGTCGATCTTGTAACTGCTGGCAAAACGATAGGTCCAAACACCGCCGAACTGATTGAAGTCGTCGAAACGACCGCCGGCGACGAAGATTAAGTTCTCGATTGGCCTGAGCGTCGCCTGCAAGAACTCAGCGATCTCCTCGGTGTAATCGCTCACGAACGTTGGCTGCGGCCCAAAAATTTGCAGGACAAACGGGCGCTCCTGTCCTGCATTGACTCGGCTGTAAAAAAATCCCGACGTAAGCGTGAGCCACGATGTTGGCCGCAAATCGTTTTGATAATCAATCTGGGTCCGTTCGAAAAGCGCGCGGGTCGGACCGACAAATCCGTCTTCATTCGGATCGTTTAGTTGCCTCTCGTGATCGTAACTGACAATGAGTTTGTGCTCCCACCAGTCCGCCAGTTTCCAATCAATATGAGGACCGATCAACCAACGTTCCGTGAGAAAATGGTCGATGGGACGCGGATCGAAAATTGTATTCGGATTTCCAGTGTCGCTGAGTGAATAAGTGAACAAGCTGCCGATTCGCAAATCTTCGCTCGCCACGGCGGAGCCCGTCCCCGACGAAGGCGGGTTAGGCGACCAGCCAATGTCCGTGATCGCCGCCGTGTTGCGGTAATTATTGTTCGGACGCGCGTTGTCCGTGTCGAAACGGCTTGCGCCAACTGAATAATCGAAATTGTCGATCTTTCCATCGCTCTGGGCCCATTCCCGAAAGCTATCATACGAACCGCCTTCGGCAGCGACCATTACGCCCGGCGTTCCTGCGCCTTGTTTCGTGAAAATTTGAATGACGCCCGCGAGAGCGCGCGGTCCGTACAAGGTGCTCTGCGGTCCACGCACGACCTCGATCCTGTCGATATCTTCCGTGGTCAGATCAGCGAAATTAAATGCTCCCTGCAAACCTTGATTGATCGGAATGCCATCCAGCAAGACCTGCGTGTGTTCGCTGCGCAAACCACGGGTGAAAACTGAGGTCAATTGGCCCGCTGTTCCGGTTTGAACAACGGCTAAGCCGGGCACTTCGCGGAGTGCGTCGCTCACGCGCTCGATTTGCTTTTGCTCGAGATCTTTCGACCTAATCACGCTCACGCTTGCCGGCGATTGATCGAGAGGAATATCAAAACGCGTTGCAGAGACGACGACCGGTTCGGATTCCGCCGTTTCCTCCTGATCAGCCGATGTCGATCTTACGGCCTCTTGCGCGAGGCAAACGACTGGCGCGAAGACTAGCAACGCAGCGAATCGGATTGGGTAGCGCACGCGTCTCGCGTGCTGGCGACGGTGTCCCGCCGTCGCGACCTTTTCTTGCGCCATACCGGCATCCGCGGTCGACGTTTTTAGGAAGGACTGTTTCGGCGCGACGCCCAAAGTCCGAGTCGGACTGGCGATTGCACGCGGGACGCGTGCGCTACCCGGACAAATTCGAATGAACCAAACTGGGCGATTTCGCATACAAGTTTCCTCCAACTCCGAGAGTCGGACTTGTTGGCCGAGGCCGCATCGCCCAGCTCTCATTCTTCTTTTCGCGAAGAAGTTTTTTCGCGCTGACCCGTAGAAAATCGGCGGTCACAGACCGCCGCTACAGGGCGACACGAATGAGGTGGACCGGACAAATATTCTGGCTCCTGGCTTTCGAAGAAAGTTGAGAGTCTTTAGCTCAGAGATGAGGTGCAGGTATTTCCGCCTCTCTCAAATCTCAACACTCAACTGGTCTTCACCTTCTTCCCGCCTTCACCCCCGAAAGCTTTCGGGGATTGGCCCATAGGGAAGTTGTATCCAGTTACAGCAGCGCAACTGCTCCCGATTCGCACGGGATTTCTTGCGCCGATCCACTTTTTCAAGCTCGCAAAGAACTGGATCGAGAAGTAGCTCCTTGCGCTCAGCGCTTCAAGACTTATTTAATCAATCGTTCAACAAATTTCCTGTGCCTTCTACTAACCCTTCTGCCAATTTCGTCGTCACCGGCGGCGCCGGCTTCATCGGCTCCAATCTCACGCTCGCTTTGCAGGAAAAATCTCCGGACGCGCGCCTCACGGTGATCGATGACTTTCGCTCCGGCGATTTCAAGAACCTGGCCGGTTATCGTGGCGATTTCGTGGCGCAGAATCTGGCAACGCTCGACTGGCACGAACAATTCGGCGACGAAAAGTTCGACGCCATTTTTCATCTCGCATCGATAACCGATACGACTTTGCACGATCAATTCGTGCAGGTGCATGACAACGTCGAAAGTTTTCGGCGGATCTTAAATTTTGCACGCCCAACGAAGACACGAATTATCTACGCTTCCTCCGCAGCAACTTATGGCCCTGCGACTGAGGCCAGTGTGGAATCGAACGGCGCCGCGCCGGCAAACGTTTACGCCTTTTCCAAGACGATCATGGACAACATCGCAAGACGCGCTGCGGCCGAGTCCCCCGATTGGATCATCATCGGCCTGCGTTACTTCAACGTTTACGGGCCGCGCGAAGCGCACAAAGGAGTGCCCGCGAGCATGGTTTATCATTTGGCAAAACAGATGAAGGCGGGCCAGCCGCCACGCATTTTCAAACACGGCGAACAAAAGCGCGATTTCGTTTACGTGAAGGACATCGTGGAAGGGAGCATTCTTGCGCTCGGTGCGTCGACAAGCGGTATTTACAATCTCGGCACCGGCCAGGCGCGCTCATTTAACGAGCTTGTCGATGTTCTCAACAAATGTCTCGGCACAAATTTTCAGTCTGATTACATCGACAATCCGCACGCGCATTATCAAAACTTCACTCAGGCTGATCTCACGAAGGCGCGGAGCGCGCTTCGCTACGAGCCGCGATTTCCACTGGAAGAAGGCGTGCGCGACTACATGCAGTGGCTGTCCGGAGGTTAGGCTTCCAGCCTGACTCGGCCGACAGGCATCTTGCCTGTCGGATTTGCAGAAACACTTCTTTGCGGGCTGGAAGCCCGCCGGCCGAAAACAGGCTTGGAAGCCTATCATCCTTCCCAGAAAAATTTCGTCGGGCGCTGGATTTCCGATGGAAGACTTTTGTGAACCGGACAATTGAGCGCGGTTTGCTCGAGGACTTCCCGCTGCGGATGATCCTTTGGTAATGGAATGTGAATTTCCGACGGTAACCCAACGATCCGGCGCGGCGCGTCCTTCGACATTTCCTTTTGCACGGACACAGTCATTCCACGGAGATCAATACCAAGCTCTTCTGCTTTGATTCCCATGGTCGTGGTCATGCAAGTGCCGAGCGCAGTGGCCACGAGGTCCGTGGGCGAAAACTCTTCTCCCTTGCCTTTGTTATCTGTCGGCGCATCGGTGGCGATTTTTGATTTCGATGGACCGTGCACGGCGTCGCAATGCAAATCGCCCGTGTACTTAATCGATATATTGACCATAAATTTAGCCACAGATTAACACAGATTTACACAGATTCAGAAAATCAAAATCCGTGTTTCATCTGTGTTCATCTGTGGCTGTAGTAATCGGCGTTTCCTGAATTTTGTCCCCATGCTGCGCGAATTGATCATGAAAAACGCGGGTAAGATCGACATCGTGGAGAAGGATCATATCGGTGTCGTGTTTCTTTCGATCATCATTCTGCCACCCCTCGTTCCACCAGCAGAAGCCGATTACGGCAGGCCATCGATTTGAAAGCAGATTTTCTAGCGCGGCTTTTGTCCAGCTCGCTGCGTCAATATGCGGATTGTGCAAATCGCAACCAAATTCGGCGATGATGATTGGTTTCCCTGGCGCAATTTTCGTAAGGCGTGGATAAGCATCGCGCATTTTAAACGCGAAACTCTCGGTGCCGTCGGGGGTCGTCGGAGTCGTTGGGCCATAAGCGCTGAGCGCAACCCAATCGCAATAATTTTCGCCCGGGAAATAGTTCTCGAAGCGGTTCCATTTTTTCTCTGGCTCATCAAGCCAGTTTACGTGCCAGATCCACTGCAAATTATCGGCGCCTTCCCCGCGCATAAGATCGACAATATGCCGGTAAGCGGCGACGTAGCGCGCGGGACCTTCTTTTGCGCCGCCATTCCATTTACCGTTCCAGCTAAACCAGTTTCCGTTTGGCTCCGTCCCCCACTCGATCAAAATAGCCGAGCCGAAATTCCTCGCATCACGTGCCCAGGCGCGAAGATCAGCATCGAAATCCCCTCCAATAATTTTCTGAAGCGAAAAAGTCTTCTCCGCGTGTTCCTGGTCGACGTCGGATCGCAGCATCAAACGGATATACGGAACCTTTTTGAGATCCCGGATCCAGCTGCACATCGCGCCTGGAAATTTGCGGGACTCAAACCAGTTGTCGGAGAAATAAACCCAGGTGGTCTGTTTGCCGACTGCTTTTTCATAATACCCGACATCTTGCGGAGTCACATCGTGCTCGGTTGGATCGTGCTCATCGGTCCCAACGCCGCCCCAATAAAAGCCGTGATAAAGCTTACCCGAAGGCGGCAACAAGCTGCGGACTGGTTCAGCGTCTGCGTGCGCTATGCAAGATAGCGCCAGGAAAGATCGACAGAAAATCTTGCGTATCAAAACCGGGATCTAATCTGCGCGAATAGCGTCGAGAGACAAATCGGAGCGCAACAGTGATGAGACGCAAAAAGATTTCGCATGGCAACCGAATCCCGCCCTTTATGCGAAATATCTGAACTATGAAGAAGGTTACAGGAAAGGACTTAACGAGGGAAGCGCCGCGCAGTCCGCGCATTCGCGTTGGCGGCTATGCAATTCTTGGACGCACGATCGATAAATGTCGCGCGCTCGTTGCGGGGGATATCGGCGAATACCACTTCGATTGCCCGCTTGACAACATGCTCTTCGGGTTCAAGGGCGTAGCGGGCGACGATTTCAAAGCGCAAATCGAACAAGGCGCAAGCGACCAGGAGATGGTCGAATGGCTAAATACAAGCGGCGAGGATATAACGCCCGAGGAAATCAAACGCTGGGGCGAAGAAGTGGAGGCTAGCAGTCTCTACAACCATCCGGAAAAGCGCGATTTCTTCAGCGAAGAGACCAAGAAGCTCGGGCTCGATCCTGCAAAGGCGACAACGTTCGAGTGGCTCGAGACTGACGACAGAGTAAGTCACGCGCAGAAAGCGGCATAGGTCGAGCGCGGAGCAAGTAGCGCATGCCTCTCGCCCGCCGCGGCGGGCCAGAGGCTCACGCGACGTTTACGTCTTGATCAGCGGTGGGGGAATGTCCTCCGTCGGCCCCTCGTCGATCCCGCGGCGCAGCTTGCTGTGGCGTATGCCGTAGAGGAAATAAATGCAAAGGCCGATCGCGAGCCAAACAAAGAAGCGAATCCATGTTTCGATTGGCAGACTCAGCATCAGCACAAAGCAAAAAAATACGCCCAGAAGCGGGAACAACGGCACCAAGGGCACACGGAATGGGCGCAGGCGGCTGGCATCTTTGCGCCTTAAGATAATCACCCCGAGGCAAACCAGGACAAAGGCAAAAAGCGTTCCGATGTTTGTGAGGTCCGCAAGCGATCCGATATCGGTAAGCATGGCGACGCCACCAACGAAGATGCCGGTCCAAATCGTCGTGATGTACGGTGTGCGGAACCGCGGGTGAATTTTCGCAAAATAGGGCCACAGCAAACCGTCCCGTGCCATGGCCATGAAGATGCGCGGTTGGCCGAGTTGGAAGACCAGCAGGACGGAAGTAATTCCAGCCAACGCTCCAGCAGAAATCAGAGCCTGCGCCCAAGGCCGGCCAGCGAACGCGGTTGCGACTGCGGCCGGGTCGCCAAAATAAGTGCTATATTTTCTCATCCCGGTAATCACGGCCGCCATCAAAACGTAGAGCATTGTGCAAATAATGAGGCTCGCGATGATTCCGATCGGCATGTCGCGCTGAGGATTTTTTGTTTCCTCCGCAGTCGTCGAGACCGCATCGAATCCGATGAAAGCGAAGAAGACGATGGCCGCACCGCTCATCACGCCGCCGACACCATTCGGAACAAACGGCTGCCAATTGGTCGGGTGAATCAGGAATGCGCCAAATGCAATCACAAACACGACGACGGCGACCTTGATGATAACGATGGTCGTATTCGTCCGCGCGCTCTCACGAATTCCGTAAATCAAGAGCGCGGTCACCGCTGCGACGATGAGAAGCGCCGGAAGATTCATGGCAATCGGTTGTCCGGCAACGACTGGCAGCGTAGTCGAAGAATAATTTGTGAGTGTGTCGCCTCCTGTCGCGACTATTCCGCTCGCAGTCCGCCAATCATTTACCAGCCAGAGCGGAAATTTTAGACCAAAGAGGCTGCCGCACAGTCTAACGAAATACCCCGACCAGCCGACTGCCACAGCCATATTGCCAACCGCGTATTCAAGAATGAGATCCCAACCAATAACCCAGGCGACAATTTCACCAAGCGTGGCGTATGAATAGGTATAAGCCGATCCCGAAACCGGAATCATCGCGGCCAGTTCGGCGTAGCAAAGTGCCGCGAATCCGCACGCGATCGCGGCCACTACAAACGAAAGCATAACAGCGGGACCTGCACCCGGCCGGCCAAACACCAGGGGCGCATGGGTTATCCACGACTGAACGAAATTCAGCACCGGTGTTTTCCAAATTGACCCGATCGCCTGTGCTTGTTCCCCCGCTGCCGCCGTTCCCGCCAGCGCGAAAATTCCGGTTCCGATGACCGCGCCGATGCCGATGCAGGTGAGATCGAACGCGCCCAGTGCACGCTTCAGCTGTCGTCCAGGCGCAGCCGCCTCGGCCATCAAGTGGTCCGGACTCTTGGTTCTTAGAAGTTGAGACGCCACGTCAGGTAGAGATCGTGTCATTGCGCCCTTTGCGCGGTCAATGCTTTTCGTGGCACAGCCATCTTTGCTGCGGAACGACCACGCGTCTCAACTGGTTGGCCGGCGCACCGGCTTGAAAGAGCAAGCGCCCACATTCCGAATAGACGTGCGAGGCAGCTTTTCCTAAGCTCCCATCGGTGGCCGATGAAATAACAAAGCTCATTTTGGGCGACACTGCGATTTCGGAGATTGAACAGCCGTCACCGCGTCAACGCCGATTCTTCGGCAGACGAAAAACGCAGCGCCCGTCGATCACGCATTGCGAAAATTGTGGCGCACAATTGCACGGACATTGGTGCGCCCAGTGCGGCCAACCAGCAATCGATTATCGCCGTTCTTTCCGGCATGTAATCGTCGATCTTCTTGACGAGTTCCTGAATTGGGACTCCAGGTTTTTCAGAACGCTCGGCCTCCTCGTCATTCGCCCGTGGAAACTGACAAATCAGTTTCTCGCCGGTCATCGCGTGCGTTATGTGCATCCGCTGCGACTTTATCTTCTCGCAAGCATTCTCTTTTTCTTTGCAGTCAATTACTGGGCGAAATCGATTCATCTGCAGCCAGGCAAAATAACGTCTGAGGACCGCGCCGAAATCGAAGCGGCTTTGGACGCGCGAAATTTGACGCCGGAGCAGCGCGCGAAAGTGGAAGGCGCTCTAAACATGGCGAACATGTCGCCGGAAGTGGCAGCCATAATCGCTGCGAAAAGAAGAGATACAACTCCAGAGGAGACTGGTATTCCGCAAGCCACGCCAACATCAAAAGAAACCGCACCGCCCCTTGCCGACTCCAGTCCGGCCTTCTTCCAATCCGGCAATCCATCAACACCATTCGAGAAATGGATAGAAACACGCGCTAAAGAAAAGATCGGCGAACATGGGACTAATTTACAGCTGTTTGTCAAAACGCTGATCAGCAATCTTCCCTACATGATGCTTTGCTGCATTCCCCTCTTTGCGCTGGTGCTGAAGCTTCTCTATGTCCGACGAAAAGTCTTTTACATCGATCATCTCATCTATGCGCTGCACATCCACAGCTTCGCTTATCTTGCGACCATCTTGATTATTCTGGCGACAATTAGTCTGAACCACGTCGCCGCTGGTGTGTTCGCCGGATGGATCATCGCGCTTCTCTGGGTCACTTTTGCCGTTCAAATTCTCCTCTCCATTCGTCGGGTGTATCGACAAGGCTGGTTCATCAGCATTTTCAAATTCCTTTTTGGCGGATTTCTTTATCTAATCGTTCTCATGGCTGCGCTCGCCGCGACCTTCTTCGTTACGCTGGCACTGCCATGAAGAAATAGGTCTTCTCCATGTGGCGGTTCTGGCGCAATGGAAAATCGAGAAAACAATTCCGAACGGTGGCATGAGCGGCGACGGCTGACTTTTGTCTTGTTTTGCACATCCGCAAACCTGCCATAATCTTCCAGGTAAAACCTCACGAAAGGAGCAAGCATTATGGCAATGTATGTTGGTCTTATTGAGTTTACCGATCAGGGCATCCGCAACATCAAGAAAACCATCAAACGGGGCGACGCCGCGATGGCCGAAGCCAAGAAAATGGGCATGAAGATCGTGGAAGAATTCTGGACGATGGGCGCTTATGACGTCGTAATCGTGGTCGATGCGCCCAATGACGAAACCATGAGCGCTTTCATGCTTAAAATTGGCTCACTTGGCAATGTGAAGAGCCACACGATGCGTGCCTTCCGCCGGGAAGAGATGGAAGGCATTCTGGCTAAAATCAAGTAACCGCTGTAGAGGCGGTGCGTTCGCGGCAGGTCTGGGCCTGCGGGAGAGCGGGTGCAAAAGCATTCCAACCTTTGACCTGCTTGCTGAGCTGTAGTCTTGACCAGATCTGTCCGCGCACCATCGTTGCCATCCCCTCAATTGAAGGAGGTCACGTGGCGTCTCAATCTCGCGAGATTGTAAACACAGGAAAATCGCCATGCCTCTGACAACAAAAAGCAAATTCATAATATTCGCGTTAAGAGTTTCGTCGGTCGTGCTGGCTGTTTTCCTTACGAGTGGGTGCAACAGGTTTCGCGAAGACGCGCACGCTCGGCACGTGGCCGCTCGTGTGAAGGCCGAGTTCCTGCACGCGTGGCACAATTACGAGCGCTATGCCTGGGGTCACGACGCGTTGCGGCCGTTGAGTAAAACTCCGCACGATTGGTACGGACAGTCGCTTTTGATGACCCCGGTCGATGCCCTCGACACGCTTATCCTGATGAAGCTCGATTCTGAAGCCGCAAAGACGAAGGCGCTCATCTCTAAGGATCTCTCCTTCGACCGCGACATTTATGTTAAAAATTTTGAGGTCACGATTCGGCTGCTTGGCGGATTACTTTCCAGCTACCAATTGACGGGCGACCAACGTCTCTTGCAGTTGGCTGAAGACTTGGGCAATCGCCTGCTTCCCGCTTTCAATTCACCAACAGGACTGCCTTATGTCTACGTCAATCTGCGCACTGGACAGGCGCGCGATCCGGTAACCAACCCGGCCGAAACGGGCACGCTGCTTCTGGAGTTTGGCACGCTAAGTAAACTCACGGGCAGGCCAGAGTTCTACGACAAAGCCAAACGAGCGCTGGTCGAAACCTATAAGCGCCGCTCGCCGCTCGGGCTCGTCGGTCAGAGCATTAATGCCGAGACAGGCGCGTGGACAGAGAACGACAGTCACATCAGCGGCGGTATCGACTCCTATTACGAGTATCTCTGGAAATGCTGGCTCTTGTTTGGCGACAAGGAATGTCGCGACATGTGGAACGCGAGCATCCCGGTTATCAACAATTACCTCGCGGACATCACGCGAGGTGAATTGTGGTACGGACACGCCGAGATGCAAACGGGCAGGCGCACTGAAACCAGTTACGGCGCGCTCGATGCATTTTTTCCCGCGCTCCTGGCGTTTTCCGGCGATCTCGAACGCGCGCGTCGTCTGCAAGCTTCTTCATTCAAGATGTGGAACCTGCATGGCGTCGAACCCGAAATGCTGGATTACAAAACGATGCGCGTGATCGCCGGCGCGTATCATCTGCGTCCCGAAATCGTCGAATCCACTTATTACCTGTATCACTTCACCGGCGATGGGCAGTATCGGCGGATGGGCGAGAAACTCTTCAACGATTTCGTGAAATACTGCCGCACTGATGGCGGCTATGCTGCGCTTGCCGACGTGGCCACCAAGCAACAGCGCGATGAAATGGAGAGCTTCGCTTTGGCCGAGACATTCAAATATTTCTATCTGCTCTTCGCAACGCCTCGGACGTTAGATTTCGACAGGATCGTCTTTAATACCGAAGCGCATCCGCTCAGGCGTACCTGGTAGATTCTTCATTGCGCGAACCGCATAGTCGATCTTGCGACGCGCGCACAACCAACAGGGATGCGCCGGCGCGCGCGTCGCACAGCGAGGCGGCTACAGAAGTTATCGCCCCAGGCGAACGTCCATCCAAACCGCCAGCGATAAGACTCCGCCGCGCGCGATAAATTTAAATTCAGGTGAAACTGCGAGCAGTGTCATGCCATTCAGCAAACACGCCATAATGAGCGCACCGAAAAGAACTCCCAAAACTGTGCCTCGTCCTCCCTTCAGACTGACTCCGCCAATGACGCACGCGGCGATGGCATCAAGTTCCATCAGATCGCCCACCGTCGTTGTCGAGGCCCCCGAGTACGAAGTCTGCATGAATCCGGTGATCGCTACGATGGCGCCCATGATGCTGAACGAACCAACAACGACTTTTTCGACGGGAACACCGGAAATGATCGCAGCTTCCTCGTTGCCGCCGATTGCGTAAAGATAGCGTCCGAACGGTGTATGCGTTGTGAGAACGTAAACCGCAAACGCAATGACGCCGAGGATCACAGCTGAAAATGGGATGCCGCGGAATTTGTTTGTCACAATGACGAAGAGAAAAATCAGTTGCGCGGCAAGAAACAATTTCAGAAAGACAAGCTCTCCATCTTCAACGGCAAATCCGTAAGTCTGACGCGCTTTACGCGCGCGAAGTTTTGCGACAATAAGGGCGACAACAATCAGCGCGGCCAACGCGTATCCAGCAATCGGTGGCAGATAAAACGTGGTCAGGACGGAGTAAAGATTTGCGCGTCCACCTTGCACGATCGGAATCGTGGAATTGTGAATTACGAGCCAGAACAATCCTTTAAAAATAAGCAGACCGCCGAGAGTGATGATGAAAGCCGGCATTTTTTGGCGCACGACCAGGTTGCCCATGCAAAACCAAAGGAGAATGCCCGTGGCCAAAGCGATTCCCATCGCCAGTGGCGCCGGCCATTTGTGCTCGAATACAAGAACGCTCGCGATGCCACCGAGAAGACCGACGCCGCTTCCGGCGGACAAGTCGATATTGCCCGGAAGAATAACGAGTAACATCCCCATCGCGAGCGTGGCGGTGATCGACAGCTCGGTCGTAAGCAAGGAGAGATTGCGCGCGCTGAGAAACTGCGGCGACACGATCGCGAAGAAGGCGCAAATGAGGACGAGCGCGATCACCAGTGAGAAATCGCGAAGTGACTTCTTGCTTTGCATGATCTAGGTAAATGTCACCTGCCTCTGACCCATCGCCGCGGCGAGCAGTTTTTCCGGGGTCGCTTCGTCGCGATCGAATTCACCACCGATGCGACCTTCATGCAGGATTACGATGCGATCGCTCATCCCGATCAATTCAGGCAGCTCGCTCGAAACGAGGAGAACTGCTTCGCCCGCATCGGTTAGTCGATTAATGATCTCGTAGATTTCCAGCTTAGCGCCGACATCAATTCCCCGCGTCGGTTCATCCAGAAAAATCACAAGCGGCTCGGTCATCAGCGCCTTGCCGAGGACAACCTTCTGCTGCGTGCCGCCGGACAGCTTCGCTACCAGTGTCTCGAGCGTCGGCGCTTTCACGCGCAGCGATTGAAACAAGTGGTGGTTCTTTTGAAACTCGAGTCCCCGATCGATCAGACGCTTCTTAGTTAGTTTCGCCAACGAGGAGAGCGAAAGATTGAATCCGATCGTTTTGTCCAGGATCAATCCGTAGCGGCGACGATCTTCGCTCACCAACACCATGCCGCGACGAATAATTTCTTCCGGCTTTCGCGCGCTCAGTTCGCGACCATTGAGACGGGCGGAGCCGCTTAACCGCGTACCCCACGCGCCAAACAAATGCATCAGGAGCTCGGTGCGACCCGCGCCCATCAAACCACCGACGCCGAGGACCTCACCAACGCGCAATGAAAACTTGATGTCGGAAAGAAAAGGCTCGCCAGAATGGGGATCGGTCACAGCGAGATTCTCAATTTCGAGGACAGATGCGCCGAGCTTCGACTGGCGGCGCGGGAATAGCTCCCTGATTTCGCGTCCAACCATGTGTTTGATGATTTGCGCCTTGTTTGTTTGCTTTGTCTCGAGCGTTGCTATTGACGCCCCGTCGCGTAGCACGGTAATCCGATCGCAGATCGCGAAGATTTCGTCGAGCTTGTGCGAGATGTAGATGCTCGCGATTCCGCGACTCCGCAGATCGCGCAAGATATCTAGCAGGATGAGGACTTCATGTTCTGCCAATGCGGCGGTCGGCTCATCCAGAATCAGGATGTTGGAATTTTTTGAGAGCGCCTTCACGATTTCCACCAGTTGTTTCTGGCCCATTCCGAGCTTCGCGACCGGTTCGCTCGGATCGATGTCGACGTTGAATTTTTCCAAGAGCAGCCGCGCGTCGTGATACACCTTGTGCCAGTCGATCAGCGCTCGCACTGCGCGAGGCTCTGAGCCGAGAAAAATATTTTCGCCCACCGTCATGTCGTTGACGAGCGCGAGTTCCTGGTAGATGACGGCGATACCGGCCTTCTGCGCGTCCGCGAGCGAGCGAAGTTTCGCGAGCTGTCCGTAGACGAAAAAGTCTCCCTCGTATGAACCGTACGGATAAATCCCGGAGAGCAGTTTGATCAGCGTTGACTTACCCGCGCCGTTTTCGCCGCATAACCCATGAATTTCGCCTGCGCGCAGATTGAAGCTGATGTCTTTGAGCGCTACGACACCGGAAAATTTCTTGGTGATGTTTTCTGCTTCCAGGACAACCGGATTCATGCGCGATTTCACAGAGCGCAATCAGGGTGACCCCTGAGCCTCGGGCAGACTGCGATAGACGTCCGCGGCCTTGTGAAAGCCATCTTTCACAACGGTGTCCATCATGTTTTCCTTTGTGACCACAACCACCCCGAGCAGAATTGAAGGCACTTCGATTTTTTTGTTGTCAATCTTGTCGAGAGCAAAAACCGGTTTCCTCTGCGCCATTTTCGCGGCCGCCTCTACGGCTTGTTTGGCAAGCTGCGAAAGCGGTTTGTAGATTGTCATCGCCTGCATGCCGTTGACGATCCGCTGGCAGGCGCTCAATTCGGCATCCTGTCCCGTGACCAGAATCTTGCCGGCGAGACCTTCTTCGCTCAGCGCCTGAATCGCGCCACCGGCCGTGCCATCATTCGACGCCAGGATGGCATCGAAGTTTGAGCCGGCCTTCGTAATTGCCGCGCTCGCGATCTTCTTCGCGTTTTCCGGTCTCCAATCCTGCGTCCAGTCTTCGTGCACGACCTCGATCTCGCCCTTTTTGATGAGAGGAGTGAGAACCTTGTCCTGTCCTCGCTTGTAAAGCAGCGCGTTATTGTCCGTTTTCGCGCCATAAATTCGGACGATCTTTTTCGTTCGATCTTTCGGGAGATGATCCACCAGGAATTGCGCCTGTAAGACGCCCACTTTCTCGTTGTCGAACGTCATGTAAAGGTCGAGATCACAGTCGGTGATTAATCGATCATAGGCCAGCACCGGAATTCCTGCGTCATGCGCCATGTTGACCGCTTTCGCCATGGCGGCGCCGTTATGGGGAACGATCACAAGCACATCGACACGCCGGCTGATCAACGCTTGCACGTCGCTAATTTGACGCGTGTCGTCGCTGTTCGCTGATTGAACCAGCACATCGGCGCCAAGTTCCCTTGCACGCGTGACAAACAGGTCGCGGTCTCCCTGCCAGCGTTCCTCTTTCAACGTATCCATGGAAAGACCAATGAGAGGTCTCGCACGCGCCCGGACGATTTCGGTAGAAGAACCGCTGCGCGAAATAACAAAAGCGGTAATCAGGCTGACGACACACGAAGCGACAACCAGAAAAATCCTGAATTTCATTTCGACCCCGGAAAAATCCGTTCGTAGGGTAGTGCTGAGAAACAAGAGACGCGAGGCGTAACCTCGAAGCCCAGGGATTACATCCCGCCAAACGGTTTGGCGGTGGCTGTCTCAGCCGCATGCGTGAAGAGTTGCAGCCGGGGCCACACGCCTCTACAACTGTTCGCCGATGTTGCCCGCATTCTCCATCGTCATTCCCGCTTTCAACGAAGAATCACGCATCGCCACGACGTTGCGGCTGACACTGGATTACCTTCGCAACGTCAGCCCAGAAAGTGAATTGATCGTCGTGAATGATGGATCGACGGATGCAACCGCAACCATCACACGCGAAGTTTTTTCAGAGACGAAAGTCGCGACCCGGTTGCTCGAGAATTTTCCAAATCGCGGCAAAGGCGCTGCCGTTCGTTCTGGATTACTGGCGGCGCAAAAACCGATCGGAATTTTTTTCGACGCGGACCTTTCCACCCCGCTTAGCGAAACGCCGAAGGTGATCGAGCCCATTGCAAATGGGGATCTCGATATTGCGTTTGGTTCGCGCGCGGTCGATCGCAGTTTGATCGGTCAACACCAACCCTGGCGGCGCGAACAGGCTGGCCGCGTTTTCAACCTTCTTGTGCGGCTTGCCACCGGCCTGCCGTTTTGGGACACGCAATGTGGTTTCAAAGCGTTTCGCCTCGATGTTTGTCGCCTGATTCTCGGAGCCGCTCACGTCGACGGCTTCGCCTTCGACGTGGAGTTGCTTTATCTCGCGCAGCGCGCCGGGTTGCGCATCCGCGAAATTCCCGTGCGTTGGAACCATGCCGAGGGGAGCAAGGTGCGCTTTTTTCAGGATAGCTTGCGAATGCTGCGGGAAGTAATCGCGCTACGGACTCGCCTGTAGCACAGACATCTCGTCTCTGGGGCCGGCGGTCTCGCCTGCCAGATCTGCGAGCAGAATACTCGCTGGGGGTTGCGATAATAAAAATCCCGCTGATCGACCGGCGAGACGCCCGCGTTACGCCCAAACTGACAATTGACCAACACTACTCGGATGCGACCGGCGCATTAAATAAAGCTCGACACGTTGTCGCGGCGAGTGATAAAAACGCTCTCGATTACGTCACCCGACGTTTCAACGCATCTTCGGCCGGGCTGGAAGAAGCCCGTGTGGCTGGACCTACGCTAGGATCGCCGCTTTACGCGATCACCAGATCCAACTGGAACCCCAAGTCAGCCGAAGCGAGGTTGCTTCTTTGGAGGGAGTCTCGCGGACGCTGGTTCCTTGTTCCGCGCGGAACTGGATTGCAGTTAACATGCAGTTCAACAATCCAACCTCAACAAAAAAAATGAAGACAAAAAAAATGACAACTTCACAGTTAAGAAATTCGGTTAATCGGTCGCCGTTGCGGCGGGGTTCCCTTCTCATCCCGCTCCTGGTTGCTTGCTTTGCGCTTGCACCGATGGCGCAAGCGGTGGGACCCGACACCGATGG
>WNFZ01000133.1_pt1 | contig 92434 bp, 83 predicted proteins | sample 5400081 | NCBI WGS metagenome assembly WNFZ01 (sample SAMN13153365, study PRJNA577476) | soil metagenome | isolation source: 80 cm soil or saprolite under grassland replicate 1 | place: USA:California | collected 2016-06-15
CGGCGTCGACCAACTCCTGGCGATCGTCAAGAACCGGCTCAAGCGCGTCCAGTACCGATCCGATCTGATCGACAGCTTCCTCGCCCACACCGGCCTGACCCTCGAACCCCACTCAACCTAGCCATTCAAGATCTGTAGCTGTTCGCTAACCGGGCAAGTACCCCTCGCGGACCTTGCCCGGTCAGCGACTTCGTCACGCCTATGTGGTGTCGAAGATCCGATCCATAACCACCGCGCCGTTGAGTAGTACCGGCCGAAGCTGATGTCGGTAGACCCTTTCCGTTACGGTGGTTCCTGAGTGTCCACATAGGTCCGCGATGTTCTCGATGCTGACCCCGTTGTCCGACAGCAGCGACACGAAGCTGTGCCGTAGCTCCCGTGGCGTCCACTCGCCCGGATCGAGCCCGGCAGCCTTCACCACTTGACGGAAGGCGCGGCGGACGTTGTGAGCATCCAAGGCGGTACCGACCTTCGAGGCGAACACGAGGTCCGTCGCTTGCCAGTTCTTGCCGGCCTCCGCCCGGTCATCTTCCTGTTGCCGGCGGTGGCTCCTGAGCGCGCCGACGCATCGCAATGGTAGTGCGAGACTGCGTCGCGACTTCTTGGTCTTGGTATCGCCTCCCGTTCGGACCGACCGCCACACGTCGATTGACGGCGGTATCGGCGGATCGGCGTCCGGCTGCCTATCGAGGTCCACCCGAGCCCACGTCAGCGCACGAAGCTCTTCTGTTCGTGCGCCGGTGAGGAGCGAGACCACGATGTACGCGCGGAGCCGGCTTGGCTCGGCCGCGTCAAGTAGGGCCTTGGCCTGGAAGAAGGTCAGCGACTTCGACGGCCGCCCCTCCCGCCCGGTCGGCACATCGCACAGCATCACCACGTTGCGCTTGACCTTGTCGCGCTTCATGGCCCGGATGATTGCCCGGTTCAACAGCGAGTGCAGCAGCCGCAACGTCCGTGTGGTCAGGCTCTTTGCCTTGTCGGCCAGCCATCGGTCAACGTCGGTGGCGCTGATGTCGCGGAGCTTGCGGGCGCCGAGCGCGGCTACGATGTGCGTCTGGGCGAGGATGGTGTAGTTGTCCCGTGTGCTGCTCGACTGTCCACTTAGGCCGTACGTGAGCCAGTCGTTGACGGCGTTGGCCACGGTGAAGCCGTGCGGCGCGATCGCGAGTCCGTCCTCGTGGTCGCGTATGACCTCCTTCAGCTTGGCTCTGGCCTCGGTGACGGTCTTGCCGCTGCCTCGGCGCACGATGCGCTTGCCGGCTGGGGTGTAGCCGATGGTCACGGAGGCGATGAACCGCTGGCGTTGCTCGTCCCAGTAGATTCCGCCGTCGCCCCGGCTTCGCCGCTTGGCCATCAGGCGTGTGGGGTGCAACCACCGGAATCGAGCCGTTCGGTCGATCGCATGTGATCGTTTGGAGCCGTGACCGTCCGTCGAGTCGGTCCTTGGAGGGTCGGCATGGTGTCCGGCCGGCTACCGACTCGTGGTGCAGGCTCGGCGCTGCGGGACAGCCGGCGTGAAGGACGCGTTGTGGTCCGGACTGGCGATCACCGTCCACTGTGGTCGTGAGTGCCGGGCTCAGGCCGCGTGGCGGTACTCGTGAATGAGCCCGCCGAGGATGTCGTTGCGGTGGACGCGTCTGATCTGTGCGACGGTGGCCGGCGGTGACGGTGCGGTGGCGATCGGCGCGGTGAGGTCGAGGCTGCGGTGGGGTCGGCCCGTGTTGTAGTGCATCAGGTAACGGCCCAGAACGCGGTGGGAGGTGGCGGCGATTGCGGATCAGCAGCCAGTCCAGGCACTCGGCGCGCACCGTGCGTACCCAGCGCTCGGCATAGGCGTTGGCTTGCGGCGCCCGCGGTGGGATCTTCACGATCTGGATGCCCGCGGCGGAGAACACCGTGTCGAACGCGGTGGTGAACTTCGCGTCCCGGTCGCGGAGCAAGTATCGGAACCTGTCGGCCCGCTGGCCGAGGTCCATCAGCAGGTTCCGGGCGGCCTGGGTGACCCACTGCCCGGTGGGGTGGGCGGTGATGCCGGCCAGGTGCGCGCGACGGCGGTCGAGCTCGACGATGAACAGCACGTACAGCCGGGTCAGTCCGATCGTCTCGACGGTGAAGAAGTCACACGCAAGCGTGCCGGCGGCCTGGGCGCGCAGGAACTGGGTCCAAGTCGGTCCGCCGCGGCGGGGTGCCGGGCCGAGCCGGTGGCGGTGCAGCAGGTTGCGCACCGAGGTCGCCGACACGCGCACACCGAGCTTGCGGCTTTCGCCGGCGATCCGGATGTAGCCCCAACGTGCATTCTCGCGAGCCAGTCGCAGCACCAGTTCGACCACCTCGGGATCCAGGCCGCGCCGATGCTGTCGGCCGGGGTAGGTCCAGCGGCGGCGGATCAGCTCGCGGTGCCAGCGCAGCAGGTCGACGTGAAGCGCGGCCTGGCGACCTGACGGCGCAATACCGCCAGCTGGTGGCGCAGCACCGCGATCTCCACGTCCTTCGCGTCCGGTGTCTGGCCGCGGCCGAGCAGGCCGAGCAACCGTCGCAGGACCAGGAAGCCCAGCGTCCCAACCACCACCAGCTCATCCTCGCCGGCCCTGTCATCGCCGGCATCCGACTGGGCTCTAGGTTCACTCCCGTGCGCCAGGTCCGATCAACGACGAGCCGAGGCATCGCGCGCCGGACCTCGTGCCCACCCGCACGCGGCTCACCGCAGCATCAACGTCCACACCGGAGCCGCTGCCGATCACCGCACCGAGATCATCACGCCGTCGCGTCCTGGCAGGTCAAGGCCGTAGCGCTCAAGTTGCACCCCACAGGACTCGCAGAGCGCCGCGCCAGGGACTCCGGCTGGGCCGGGCGGCGGCACTAGTGAAGCGCCGGGGAGCGGGTTCACCCAGCCGAGCCGCTCGTCCGGCTCGGTCGAGCCTCGGCCGCCATCCGGACCAACCCGGCACTACATCGGCAACCTCAACGGGGAACGTGCGGCGGTGACAGCGCTCGGCTTCGACCTGCTCGACACGGGAGCCAGCCGCGCGAGCGTCGACGCACTCGCCCCCGGCCAGCGCGCACTGATCTGGCTGAGCAACCTCGGCAATGCCGACTGCGCCGCGCCCGACTACTCGTGGACGCAGTTCACCGCCGCCGTCGACGCCCTCGCGGGCCACCCGAAGGTCTTCGGGTACTTCCTCGCCGACGAGCCGCATCCGAAGGTGTGTCCCAACGCCGCGGCCGACATCCGGCGTCGCGCCGATTACATCCGCGCGCATGACCCGTCCCACGTCTCGTTCATCGTGGTCCTCGACGGCTCCAACCAGTGTGATGGCGGCTACGGCTGCGAGTTCAGTGCGCTCCGCCCGGCCCAGACCCATGTCGACCTGATCGGGCTCGACCCCTATCCGTGCAATGTGGACAATGCCGCGAGCGGGTGCGCGTATCGCAAGATCGACAACACCGTGCGGCGGGCGCGCGCCTGCGGCATTCCCGCCTCGGCCCTGGTGCCGGTGTTCCAGGCGTTCGGGCGAGCGTGCCGCGCCGGCGCGACGCCTTACTACGGCTGCCGAGCCAGGCGGAACTGCGTACGATGCTGGCCCGCTGGGCGGCGCTGCTACCACATCCCGTGTTCGACTACACGTACACCTGGGGACACCAGGGCTCAGCCTGCCCGACCCTGTCCGACGCCGACGGGCGCCACGGCTACCCCGACCTGCAGTCGGTGCTGCGCGCACACAATGCCGGCGGCTAAGTGTCCGGGCGGTGGCACCGTCACGCTGTACGACGTGCGCCGGCACGTGGATGAACTCACCCGGCCCGGTGTCGACCAGCGACATGCAGACCGCGTTCTACGTTGCGGGTTGCCGCCCCACGTCGAGGTGGCATGATACCGCGGCGGGCTGCAGCTGTCCTTTGTGGACAAAGGTCGGGCGAGGTGCGGGTCGGATGGGCGCCCGCGAGCCTCGCCGACCGGAGGAAAGCAACCGCACCGGCGCCATGGCCGTCGGTTGCCGGCGCGAGATACACCGTGCCGGCTTGCACAGCAGGCGGTCAGCTGAACTCTCGTCGTGTGTAGCCCGGCGGCGGACCGACCATGGCGTCGTGCCGATGTCGACCGCCGCCGACCGTGGCGGCGCCCGACCCGCGGTGCTCCGGCATCCGGCGCTGATCGACCGGCACGCAGATCGTGAGGATCCTGCCGGGCACGCCTTGCGCGTCCAGCACAGGGCCGCGTACCCACACGAGACGGCGCTGCTTCGCATCCTCGCCACCCCCGCCGAGGAACTCGCCGACGTGGAAAACGAACCCGTCAGGCAGATTGGGGACACGATAGACACTCGGATCGATCCACAACAGCTCGCCCTGCTCGACGCTGTCGCCGGTCATCGCCGCCTCCCTGCTTCCTCCTGGTGGCCGAACGACATGTCCGCGCCTGTCCGTTCCTGCGCCTGAATGGCGCTACGAGGGATTCGCAGCCGCGAGCAACTCAGGCTGCTCGACAGACGTCGCGTCTGACGGACGAGGACCATATCGCCCTCGCAGAACGTGCCCGTCAACGCGGCCGCGTCGCACAGATCGTGCGTCGACACGGCGCGGGTGCCAGGCCAACGCGGTGCCGGGCAGCAGCCCGGAGCGCCGAACCGGCGCGATCAGCGTGGACATAGGTGGCACCTCATCCATATCCGCAGCCGCCTGGCGGACCGCCCTACGCGTGCGAGTTTGTGGAAATTGATTCATCCGATCATGAAGCTCTCCGATCGATCGCGCACGTGCAATATCCTGCTCAGGGTCCGTTGCATGCGCAAGAGCCGATGCACGTGCAGCCACCCTGAAGGGGCAATTTCCCATACGGGCTCAATGAGCTGTACCGGCTCGCGGAGCCGCGGAAGCTGGCCGATGTCGCTCAGGCGGCCCGGGCAGCAGGCGCCGCGTGGGTAGCACAAGCCGCCCGAGCCCACGGCGGGCCGCCTCGGTCCGCACCCGACTGGCGCCAGATAACCGCGAAGAAGATCAGCGCCTGGAGGACCGGCGAGAACGTGCCCCAATCCTTCGAGCTGTTGGAGCCCGCAGCTTGAAGGCCAGGCACTCGCGGGTGTTGTCACACCACACGGCGATCGAATGAAACCCGAACGTGGACTTGCAGTCGCCGCCGCGCGCACCTCAGCCTGGTCGCCGCGAAATGATGGAGGTTAGCACTCCCCGTGATCGATTGATCGCGTTGGGCTCCTCCACTCGAACGATCGTGGCTCAGCTTGGTACGATGCCGCCGCTCCAGCCCTGCCGTCCTTCGAGACGGGGAGTCGGGCCGGCGGAGGTCGCACCGCATGATCGCTCAGTACGGAGGTCGTCCCGTGACTGATAGTCGGATGAAGGGCCGTGTCAAAGGGCTGCTCGGTGGAACATCGCGTGACCACGAGGTCCTGGACCAGACGCCGATCCTTTCCGATCCGGACGCCCAGCGTCAGGCCCTTCAGGTGCTGGCTCTGGCCCAGCGAACCGCCGATGAACATGTCGCTGCTGCTCAGCACCAAGCTGACAACATTCGCTCGGATGCCCGAGCCGCGGCAGAGCAGATAGTCCGAGACGCCCGGGCCCATGCCGACGGTGCTCGGCGGGAAGCCGTGAAGGCTGTGTCCGATGCGCGAGCCGCGGCAGAGCAGATGGTCCGAGACGCCCAAGCGCATGGCGATGGTACTCGGCGCGATGCCGAAAAGACTCTGTCCGATGCGCGAGCCACGGCACAGGAGATAGCCGAGGATGCCCGGGCGAATGCCGATGCACTTGAGCGTGAAGCCAACCAGCGATACCAGGACGTCGTCGGCGGGCTGGCTGCCAAGCGTGCAGCGCTGCAGCAGCAGATCGAAGCACTACAGAAGTTCGACCGCGACTACCGATCCCGTCTCAGGACGTTCATGCAAAGCCAGTTGCGCGCCCTCGGGGTCAATGAGCCGCCGCCGTCGAGCGCCGAGATCGAGCAAGCGAACTCCGTCTCAATGCCCGGGTCCCCTACCTTCGACAAGCCAGAACCTAGGCAGGACAACGGCGTGCGCTACTCATAACGCGCCGAACCCACCCACGGAAGCGTCAGGAGAGCCTCAAACAGATCCCAAGGCGTTACAACCTCGGGTTCACCCGAGCCGCCCGCTGCTTCCCGCCATCGGGGCGAGATCGCGTCGGCCGGGCCGGCGTCCTCCGGGGCTGGCTCGATCGGCTCGGTGCCAGGTAAGGGCGCATTGATTCGGCGGCAGCCGGGTGGAGGCGCCGGCCGGCGGAATGAGCGCCAAAGTCGGCTGTCGACATAGATCAGCTAAGTACACTTGAATATATAACTATGTCGGATTAGGCGTCGGACGCTAGCCGGGCTTGTTGGCCCGATCGCCAGGGGGCCACACTCCGGGTCGATGCTTTCCGTTGTCGGAGGGCTGACGGTTCAGCGACGGAATGCCGCCCCGGCACCGGTGAGCCAACACTACGGGGACTGGCTGGCTTTGTACGTGCGCATACGCACGTGAAACGAAATCGGGGATCCGCCATGTCCATCCGTCCTGGCTTCCGCCTGTCCTTGCAACGGTTCACCACCACAGTCGCGGGGTGGCTCGGGTCGCGCGGTTTACGCATCGTCGCAGCCGCACACCTCCGCCGGCGGGCCGGCGCCCCGGTGGGGGCGCCGGCCCTCGATTGGCGGGGGTTGGTTTGGGCCGCGGGTCGGCGGGTGCGTTCGCGCCGGTTCCGGGTGCTCGCCGCGCTATGTGCGGTTGTGGTGGTGGTGTCGATGTCGGTGGTGGCGTCGGTCCCGCAGCGCGGCCGGGGTGGTGGTACGGCGACGGCCGGCCCGAAGGTGCCACCGCCGCGGGTTGGGGAGTTGCCGGAGCGGCGCACGGCGTTGTCGAGCACGCGGCGCAATCCGGACGGCACGTTGACCACGACGGTGTTCGGTGGCCCGGTCAACTACCGGGCGGCGGACGGGTCGATGCAGCCGATCGACACGAGGTTGTATCCCACCGCGGAGGCCGGGTATGCGTGGCGCAGCGGCGCCAACGCGTTCGAGGCGCGGTTCGCGCCGACCAGCGGGTCGGACTACGCGGAGGTCCGGCTGGGTGGCCGCACCGTACGGGTGCGGGCGTTGGGCGTGGCGGACCGGCCGGCGACCGTCAGCGGCTCCCAGGTCAGCTATCCGGGCGCGTTTGCGGGGGTTGACCTGCGCTACCAGGTGACCGCCACGGGGATCGAGGAGACGCTGGACCTGGCCGGGCCCGACGCGCCGACGCGGTATGTGTTTCGGCTGTCGGCCGCCGACGGCGGGGCCGGGTTGACCGCTGAGCGCCGCCCGGACGGGTCGGTGGCGGTCAACGCCGCACCGCTGCACGGGCCGGCGTTCGTGCTGGCCGCGCCGGTGGTGACGGAGTCGGCCGGTGAGCGGGAGGTGACCGCGCCGGCGAGCCAAGCGCGGCCGCAGTTGCAGGTGGTGCAGGATGGCCGGGACCTGGTCGCCACGTTGAGCCTGGACGCGGCGTGGCTGCACGCGCCGGGCCGGCGGTTCCCGGTGCACCTCGATCCAACGATGAGCCTGCAGCCGGACGTGGAGGACGCCAGCTTTGTCACGCTGGCCAACTATCTGCCGTACGTCAGCGACCGGCTGTTCATCGGTTCGGACGTCAACAACTGGCGGGCGGCGCTGCAGTTCGACCTCGGCGCGCTGCCGACCGACGCGCAGGTCACCGCCGCGTCGCTGGGGCTGTACTTCGACGGGCACTGCATCGCGGCCTCCGGTGTGCCGTTCTGCGGCGGGACCAGCCATCCGATGGACGTGCACCGGTTGACTTCGGCGTGGACGACGTCGACCACGTTTGACCGGCTGAGCATGGACCCCACCGCGGCCGGGTCGTTCACGCTCGCGTCCACCCTTCCGCAGGGCTGGATGAACTGGCCGGTGACCGGCCTGGTCAGCGGCTGGCTGGCAGGCACCGCACCGAACTACGGGTTGATCGTCAAGCGGCACACCGAGGTGGCCAACAGCAGCGGGCCCGTACCACCCGGTAGGCGGTTTACCGGTACGCCGACGCTGCAACCCAAGCTGCAGGTCACCTACACCAGCGACGCTGTGGACCTGCTGGAACCGACCACGCTGCACTCCAACGGCGCCGACCTGGCCTGGACCCGGTACACCGGCCCCAGCGGCGCCCTGTTCGACCGCTACGAGGTGCACCGCAGCGCCACGGCGAACTTCACCCCCAACGCCACCACGCTGCTGGCCACCATCCGCGACCCGGCGGTGACGACCTGGCGGGACACCACCGCGGCGCCGGAAAAGCAGTTCACCTACCGGATCGTGGCGAACACCTCTGCGTCCAACGCGCGCACGGTGACCCTGCCGGCGGCGGGGCTGGCCAGCAAGTCGCTGCAGCCCGACCCGGCCACCGGCCGCAACACCTACCTGTACTACAGCACCCAACTGGTCAACTGCGCCAACTACGGCGCGGGCACCTCTGCCTGGGTGGGTACCTCAACCAACACCAGGTGGCGCGACATCATCTCTTTCGACCTGCGCGACATCCCACCCAACGCGCCGATCACCAGCGCCACCATGTCGCTGTGGCGGCAGTACGGCGCCAACACCGCGATGACCATCGAGGCGCACCGGGTCACCCGATCCTGGCAGGAGGGCACCGGGCTGACCCAGTGCACCGGCGGCGCGACCTGGTACGAGTCGCAGGCCGGCCAGAACTGGACAACGCAGGGCGGCGATATCGACGCCGCCGTCGCCGGCAGCGTGAACATCACCGCGGGTACGGCGTCGGTGTTTGACACCTACACGGTGACCGGTCCGGTGCAGAGCTGGGTCAACGGCAGCAGCCCGAACTACGGCGTGCTGCTGCGCGCGAGCAACGAGAGCCTGCTGGCCGGCAACTCGGTGGTCTACGCCACCGACGACTACACCGCCTCACCCACGCTTCGGCCCAGGCTGACCGTGGCGTACCGCGACGGCAGCGTCAGCCAGGGCCCCACCGTGTCGGTGGCCGCGCCCGGCCCCGGCGCCACCGTCAGCGGCTCAGCGGTGCGCCTGGCCGCCGTCGCCGCCGACGACAGCCGGGTGACCCAGGTCGAGTTCATGGTCGACGGCGCCCCGGTCGGTAGCGACGCCACCGCACCGTACGAGATGGACTGGAACTCCGCGTCCGTGGCCAACGGCGCGCATGCGATCACCGCCGAGGCCACCGACAACGCCGGCAACACCACCACCTCCGGCCCGGTCAGCATCACGGTGGACAACACGGCGCCGCCCAGCGGCACGCTCGCCGCCCCGGCCACCGCCAGCGGCGTGGTCACCCTGTCCGCGACCGCCACCGACGACGTCGGGGTGGCCAACGTCGCGTTCCTCGTCGACGGGGTACGCGTCGGCGCCCCCGACACCACCTTCCCGTACTCGATCAGCTGGAACACCCTCGACCCGCTAGCCGGCATCTTCAACGGCACCCACCAGGTCGCCGCCGCCGTCACCGACACCTCCGGCCAGGTCTACGTCACGCCTGCCTCGTCGGTGGACGTTGACAATCTCGCCGGCAACCCGTGGGGGATCAGCTACACGCTCAACGATCCCGCCATCACCACCGACGACGTGTTCCCGCCGGCGATGACCGAGAACACCAATCCGGGGGTACCCACGCAGGACCCGTACGCGGGCACCACCAACCCCGACGGGACCAGCGGCGGCAGCCTGAACCGGTCGCTGGGCAGCACCCCGCAAGACGACGGCGGAACCCCACCGCCGACCTGCCCGCAGGGCGCCTACTGCCCGGTCGTCAACGTCGTCAACACCAGCGGCACCGCCTGGAGCGACAGCACAGCCCAGGTCTGGTACCGCTGGTATGCCCCCAACGGCGCCATCATGTTCGAAGGCAGGTCGACCACCGCCTTCCCCAGCAGCTTCGGCAAGAACGCCACCCAGGCATTCCCGCTGACCATCTACCCGCCGGCGCTGCCACCCGGCGCCACCCAGGGCACGTTCCGGCTGCGCGTCGACGTGTTCGACCCGGCTTCAGGGATCTGGTTCGCGGCCAGGGGTACCCCGCCGATGGACAATCCGATCATTGTGGTCAAGAGCCTGGCGACCAAGCTGGGGCTGGAGCGGTTCTACCAGTACGACGGGGAGTCGGTGGGTGCCGGCACGGCGAATCTGGTCAACGTCGCCAACGGTGACCTGGTGCTGCGGTGGTCGCCGTTCTTCGCCGCCGGTCGCGGCCTGGCCACGACGACCGACCTGACGTACAACTCGCTGGAGGACCACTCCAAGAGCCCGGCCGGCAACAACTTCTCGTTGTCGATGAGCGGGCTGATCCGCTTCGGCGAGCCGCTGGACATCCATCCGAACAAGGCGGACCAGATTTCCGGGCAGGCCAACAAGTGGGTGGAGCTCACCGATGGCGACGGCAGCACCCACCGGTTCATCGGCACCACCGGTACCGACGGGGTCACCCGGTGGACCGAGCCGGCCGGGGTGAACCTGTACCTGTACAACCCGCCCGGCAGCGACCCGAACCGCAAGTGGGCGTTGACCCGCCCGGACAAGGTGACGTTCTACTTCGACGTCGACGGGTTCCCCACCTCGGTGGAGGACCGCAACGGCAACCGCATCACCTACACCCTTGAGGTGACGCCGCCGGGGGAGGACCCGGGTGGGCCGAACAAGCGCATCACGCGGGTCACCGACGCGGGCGGCCGGTCGTTCACCATCGCCTACTGGTCGAAGGCCGAGGCGAAGAAGGCGCACGTGCGCGGCAACGTCAAGCGGATCACCGACCACACCGGCAGCGCGCTGGACTTCGACTACTACGACGACGGCAACCTGATGCGGCTGACCCAGCGCGGCGGCACCACCGCGGCGGGCACGTTCCTGGCGGACCGGTCGTTCGTGTTCACGTACACCACCTCGAACGGCGCCGGGCCGGCCATTCCGAACGCGGCCGACCGGGTCAACCCGGAGCCGAAGACAGCCAACCAGTCCACCCGGCTGTTCAGCGTGCGTGACCCGCGCGGTGCGGAGAGCACGTACGCCTACTACCTGGCCACCGATGGGCCGCAGCTTCGGTGGAAGCTCAAGTCGCGCACGGACCGGCTCGGGCAGACGACCGGCTACAGCTACGACCTGACCAACCGGGTCACCACGGTGAACGCCCCGCTGTCGCGTGCGACGAAGTTCGGCTACGACACGACCGGCAAGGTCACCTCGATCGTCAACGCGAAGAACGAGACCACCGGCGTGCAGTGGACGAGCGACTTCAAGGTCGCCCAGGTGACCGAGCCGACACTGAAGTTCTCCAGCTACACGTACAACGCCAACGGGTACCTCACCAGCCGTACCGACCAGGCCGGCGAGCGCACCGAGGTGACGTACCTCGACCAGGCGGTCGACGCCAACGACACCGCCAGGCACCTGAGCCTCGTCGCGACCGTCACGAAGCCGAAGGGCGTGGCGACCACGACGGTGGCCGGCGACTTCCAGTGGCGCTACACGTACGACGCGGCCGGCAACCTGGACACGATCACCGATCCAACGGGGGCGGTCACCGACTACGACTACAACCCGCCCGGCTCGGCCAATCCGGGGACACTGGCGGCGGTCCACGATGCGAACGGGAACCCGGCCACCACGTATCCGTCATACGATCCGTCCGGGCAGCCGACCCAGATCCGTGATCCGCTGGGCAGCCTCACCATGATCGGGTACGACCCCGACGGTCTCATCCGCTGGATCCAGGACCCGAACCACGCGGGCGACTCCGGCGCCGACGAGCGGGCGTACAAGACGTTCTTCGACTACGACTCGTTCCACCGCCTCGGCCGGCAGAGCGCGCCGAAGTCCACCGCCGTCGAGCGTGGAAACCTGCTGTGGTCGGGCGCGGAGCTCGACGCCAACGACAACGCCGTCGCCAGCATCGACCCGCACTACGGGCCGGTCTCCGGCGACCCGGGTAGCACCGCGGTAACCAGATCCAGCTACGACGCGATGGACCGGCGGACGTTGGAGACCGGTCCGGACACCAGCGCCGACCCGGCGGGCGAGCGGACCAGGTTCGACTACGACGCGGCCGGCCGGCTGGTCAAGCTCACCGAGCCCAAGGGCGTGGCGAGCGCGACGACCGACGACTACGCCACCGTGACCGGGTACGACCTGCTGGACCGGGTGACCAAGCGCACCGTGTACGGCACCAGTACCGCGCAGGCCCGGGTCACCCAGATGTGCTACGACCTCGCCGGCGACCTGCGCTCGGTGACCATGCCGCGCGCCGGCTCCGCCACGATCACCTGTCCGGGCGACGGGCCGGCCAACGCCCCGTTCACCACCGAGACCGATTACGACTTGGCGCACCGCCCGGTCGTCCAGCGCGACGACCTCGGCCACGCGCAGCGCACCGCCTACGACGCGAACGGCAATGTCAGCAGCCGGGAGAAGGACATCACGACCGGCCGGGTCAGCCGTACCGAGATCGACTACGACCAGCGCGACGCTCCGGTGCTGTCCCGCGAGCGGTTCGACGGCACCACCGGACGCAACGCCGTCACCCGGATCGAGTACGACGGCAACGGCAACCGGACGCGGGTGATCTCGCCGCGCGGCTCGGACACCGGCGGCGCGGGGCCGTACACCTTCTACGTCACCACGTACAGCTACGACGCCGACAACCGGCTGGTGCGCATCGCGCTGCCGTTCGACGGCCGCGACGGCACCGAGCGGCAGTACGTCCACCGCGTCTACGACGCCAACGGCAACATGCTGTCCAGCAGCCTGCCGGTGACCTCGTCGTCGGCGACCGGCGTCGGTACCGGCGCGCGCACCGTGATGACGTACTTCGACCCGGGCTGGGTGCGCACCTCCGACGACCCGACCAACCCGAAGGTTCACTTCGACTACGCCGCGCAGGGCTGGCAGAGCGAGCGGCTGCCGGAGACCAAGACCGGGTCGCTCGACACCGATCGCCGGATGACGTGGGAGTACTTCGTCGACGGCCAGCTCAAGACGCGCAAGGACCAGGGCGGGCAGTCCACCACGTACACCTACGACGCGAACAACAACCTGCTCACCTCGCTCGACGGCGCCGGCGTGACCGACCCGAGCGAGAAGGCGGTCGAGACCCAGGCCAGCTACACCGGCTTCGACGAGGTCGCCAAGGCCCGGCACCGTAAGCAGGGCGCCACGGTGTGGACGTTCACCGACTACACCTACGACAACAACGGCAACGTCACCGTCCGGCGGGAGAACGGCGAGGAGAACGACGCCGGTACCCAGTCCAAGGCGCCGCGCCGCTACCAGCTGACCTACGACGGGGCGGACTGGTTGACCCAGCAACTTGACCTGGGCACCGACTCCACCTGCAAGGACGACACCCGCACCGTCAACGCCTGGCAGGGCACCGGCTGGGAGAAGCAACGCGACACCTACCGGGCCAACGCGAGCTGCACGTCCGACCCGGCGACCTGGCCGAAGAAGCAGACCACCATCTGGACCCAGTTCGACAACGGCAAGCTGCGGCACCTGGAGACCCGCAACGGCTCGGGCACCGTCACCGAGTCGCACGACGTGGGCTACTTCGACACCAGCAATGTGTACGTCAACGGCAACCGCACCACCGACCGCTACGTGCTGGAGCGCTCCGACGGCAACACGGCGACGACCTGCCGGGCGGCCAGCCCGTGCGACGCCCAGTACGGGTACGACGCCCGGGACCGGCTCATCCGCCACCAGCAGCGCGCCGGGAAGGTGAACACGTACACCTTCGACGAGCCGGCGAAGCTGCTCGGCGACAACACCATCCGGGCCGGCAACGTGACCACCGAGGTGAAGAACGGCCAGACCACCAGCCGCCGCTACACCGGCAACCAGGTCACCGACGCCACCATCGGCGCCGCGACGGCCAAGTACTGGTACGAGCCGACCGGCAACCTCGACTGTGTCACCACCTCGGCCGGCTCCAGCGCGAACTGCTCGCCCAGCGCCGGCGGTACCGCGTCGAACCTCATCGCCGACTACAGCTATGACTATCTCAACCGTTTGGCCAGCAGCCGAATGTACAGCGGCTCGACGCGCACCGACATGGCCACCTACACCTACGACGCGCTCGACCGCACCACCAAGGAGACCGAGGACCACGCCGACCCGGGCAAGGACCGCACCACCAACTTCACCTACCAGGGCCTCACGGGCCTGGTCACCGAGGAGAAGCAGGCGGGCGGCGCCAACCCGAAGACCAAGACGTACGCCTACGACAACTACGGTCACCGGTTGCAGATGTCCGACAAGAACAACGCCACCGGGGTCACCGACACGTACACGTACGGCACCGACGTGCACGGCTCGATCTCGCAGCTCATCACCGACGCCGGCAAGGTCAAGGCCTCCTACGGGTACGACGCGTACGGCGGCAGCGACGCACCCAGCACCGACAGCCAGTCGCTGACCACCGGGGACACCGATAACCAGACCCCGCTGAACCCGTACCGGTACTCGGGCAAGCGGATGGACTCCGGCACCGCCGCGTCCACCACCCCGGCCGGGCCCGCCGGCTCCGCACAGTACGACATGGGCGCGCGCCGCTTCGGGCCCGACATCTCCAAGTTCCTCCAACAGGACATGTTCTACACCGCGCTCGGCGACCTCGGCCTGGCGCTGGACCCGCTGACCCAGAACACGTACGCGCTCGCCGGCGGCAACCCGATCAGCTACATGGAGTACGACGGCCACATGCTCATCGCCGACGGCGGCGGCGGTGGCAGCACCTCGACCAACCCCACCACGTCGACGTCGGGCGCCTCCTCGGGTTCCAGCGGCAGCGAAAGCGGCGGCGGCGGCGACTCGGGCAACCCGGACTGGGGTGAGCGGCTGCGCCCGAACTGGCGCACGTGGACCGTGGCCGGGCTCGACTTCACATCCGACTGGCTGAGGCAGAAAGGCGAGGACGCGATCGAGCTGGGTCGCCTGCGCGCGGGACTGCACCTGCTCCGGGCACAGACCCCGTCGGCAAACCGGCTGTTGCGCCTGCCCGGGCTACGTTCCATGCGCGAGTCGTTCTGGAACACGAGGGCCAGCTTCAGCGAGTGGAAGGGCAACGTGATCGGCAAGACGCTCGGCGGTGCGGGCAGGGCCCTCGGGGCGGTCGGTGCCGGGATCACCGCCTGGGAAGGGTGGAACGAGCAGCAGAAGCTCGACGCGAACCGCGGTGACCTCAGCTCGACCGAACGCGGCATCCGATCCGGAGTGCGGGCCGGGCTCGCCGCCGGCGGTGCGGTGGCCGGTGCCACCGCAGGCGGGGCACTGTGCGGACCGGCGTGTGCGATGGTCGGTGGCTGGGCCGGGTCGCACGTGGGCAACTGGGTCGCCGACCGGGCCTTCGACGTGGTGGACAACGTGGACTGGTCGCCCGAGGGCAACAACGTGGGCGAGAAGGCCTGGAACCTGACCAAGGATGTCGGCGGAGCACTCGAGGACACCCTGAACCCGTTCGATTGACCCGGCGGCGTCGGGCCGGCGGGGCGCACGCCCCACCGGCCCGCCGTCCGGCGGACACGCAGCATCCGGCCCATACTGTGGGTCGGGGCCCACGTCGCTTCCGCCACTCGCACACCGAGGGGGTATCGATCCCATGGCCTCCCCCCGGCGCCGCCGACCGGCGGTGCTCAGCGCGTTCTACCTGGCGTTCCCGCTCGGCGTGCTCAGCACAGCGGGGTACGCCGTGCTGGTGCGCGGCTACAACGTCCTGGACCGGCTGACGCTGCGGCAGAACCTGACGATCGTCGGTGTCGTGGTCGTCCTGTGGCTGATTTTCTGGGCCCTGATCGCCGCCGCCCGGCGGTGGTCCGGGTGACGGGGCACCGGGAGTCGCAGATGGCCCTGTTGGCGTTCGCCACACTGCTGGCAGCGTTCGGCGCATTCGCCACGATCATGGCGGTGCGGTACCGGCAGGGCCGCGCCGAGCACCTTCGGCGCCAGCCGTACCACGGCTCGCTGTGGCCGGCCGCCCGGCGCAACATCGCATTCGGCCTGCTGCCGATCGCTGGCATCTGCTTCGCGGTCGCCGCGAGCATGGCGGCCGAGGCCGCCGGCATCGGGGGACCGGTCCTGTCCGCCGCCTTCCTGCTTCTCCTGCTGGCCTTGCTGGCGACGCTCGTCGTGTTCATGGTCACCCGGCCGCGGTGGCTCGCGCCCCCCGACGCAGCGCCTCGCCGGGCCGACACCGCGACCGGCCTGGGTCCCGCGGACGAGCCGCCACGGCCGATCTCTGAGATGACCCCGCAGGAGCTCGCGGACTGGGCGGCCGGCGACCCGGAGAAGCTGCGCCGACTCATGCGGCGGCGGCGGTACTGATCCGCATCAGGCCACGCGCAACCGCTGCAGCGAGCACCTCGGCGATGCTCCCGGCCGAGGCGACAGATCCATCACCGGGAACCGCCAGACGGGCCGGGATGTCGTTGGGTGAGCCTCAGCGGGAGCACCTCCTGCCCCTGCCATCTCAGCGGCGAGGGCGGTGCGTGCTGCCCCTTGAGTCTCGCGGCCAGCTCGGTGGTGGCGAACGCGGTCAGGTGGTGACGTCTTCGACCTCCTGCACCGCCAGCACGTCGGCGTCCTGCGCGAGGCCGGTGGCCAGCGCCCCTGTACCAGCGCCAGCGAACCAGGCACGATTGCCCTCGCCAGCGCGGGCTCTCCCTAGCCCCGACCAGCCCGTCTCTGCGGACGGAACGGGCACGGCTATCGGAGCCTCAAGCAGCAACGCGACCCGGGACTCGGATCCGATCGCATCCAGCAGCGCATCGACGCAGGTGCCTGGTCGTCGCCGCACCCGACGGGCTCCGGGTGCGAAAGATCCATGGCCGCCCAGGCGAACTTGGATGGCCGGCTCACCGAGCCGATGTCGGCAACGATCACGCGGTCAGGCATGACTTTGAGCAAAGCAGTCTGCCGGCAACAGCGCGACCCACCGACGTGCGCGGCGTCACGCATGATCCGCGACATATGCAGCCGCCCTTCGGGCGGACGTCACCTCGTTCGCATCGTACTGCCGGTGATGTTGAAGGTGGGGCGCGGCCGGCGGTATGTGCGTGCGGTTGTCTGCCGCCCGCCGCGTACAAAACCGCTGCAGGCGACTGGTCGGGCGAGGCAGGATGTCTGGGTGATTCGGGCGAGACGATGGCGGCGAACGGCCGCAGAAACGCTGGGCGCGGAGCCGGCGGCGGTGTTGTCGGCGCTGGTCCAGTCGGCGAGCGAGGCTGTCGCTGGCGGTTGGCAGGCTCTCGACCGGCTGGTTGATCACCTGGTGGGCTTCGACCGTATGGGCGATACCGAACTGGCCGGTGAGGCGCTGGCGCAATTGCAGGCGATGCCGCGGGTGGTTGCCCGATTGGACGAGCACGCCCGACGGGTGTTGTGGTGGTCGGACTTCTACGCGCCGCTGATCAACGAGGCGGCCAAACGGGTCCGGGACAACATCGCAGGGCCGATCGCCATCGCGTTGGCCAGCACGCACGGCGACGGACATGTCCGTGAGGCCGCGGTCGCGCGCATGCTCGCGGTGCCGGACCCGGGGTGGATGCCGTTTCTGGTGTTGCGTACCAGCGACTGGGTCAAACCGGTCCGCGACCGTGCCCGGGCCGGTCTCGCGCTGCTACTGGCCGACGATCCACGTACGCACCTGCCCGCAGTGCTGGGCATGACGCTGTTGGCCCGTGCCCGTCTACGTGGCGGGTTCGCCTACACCCAGGCGCTGGCGGCGCTGGTGAACGCGCCTCAGAGCCTGCGCGACGAGCTACTGGCCAACGGGGACACCGCGCAGCGACGATTTGTTTTCGACCTCGGTCTGGGCCTGGGATGGTGGTCGCCCAAGACGCTGTTCGCGATCGCGGTGACCGAGCCGGACCGGCGTACCAGGCCCAGGCCGCCGAGGTCGTGTGCCGGACGGCGGTGTGGACCCAGCAGACCAACACTGTGCGGCGGCTTGCCCGACACCCGAACCCACAGGTCCGGTCGGTCGCGTTGACCGGGCTGGTCCGGCTCGGTTACGACACGGAGGTGGCCGGCTACCTCGATGACGCCGCGGCGCTGATCCGCGCGATCGCTCGCGATGCCGCCCGCCGGACCGGCGTCGACGTCCGGGATCACTACCGGGCTGCGGTGACTGCCAGTGACCCCCCGCTCGGGCGTCGACGTCCGGGATCACTACCGGGCTGCGGTGACTGCCAGTGACCCCCCGCTCGGTGCAATCGCCGGACTCGCCGGTCGAGCAGTCGATCACCTTGCTACACGACCCGTCACCGGCAGTAATCCGCGAAGCCACCGCGGCGCTGCGTCCGCTGACCCGCGCCGTGTCCGACCAGGTGGCCTGGGACCTGCTGGCCGACCCACGGCGGGTCGAGCTGCGCCGGGCCGGCTACCGCCTACTTCGTGTGCGCGGGCTGCCTCAGCAGTTGCGCGCAGCGCTGCTGCTGGCCAACGATTCAGACGCGCGCCTGGCTCGCCGCGCCATCGCCGACGCCACTCGTTTGGCCCGCGACGCCGCAAGTCCGAGCTGGCGCCGCCTGACGCTGCCGGCGCTTGACGCCTCGCCTGACCAGATCGTCGAGCTGGCCGACCTCACCGACCGGGCCGCGGAGGTCCTCGGCGAGGACACCACCCGAATGCTCCACGCTTGGCTAGTCAAGACCAGAGAACAGCTATGACCGGTCGGCACGACGCCAGGGACCCACCCGACACACGCGGGGCGCACGTCGTACGACGGCGTGCGCGGGTCAGGCGTGCTTCGCGAGCCCAGAGAGGCAAACGCAAGGGCCTGCAGCCGGGACAGTCACGTGAACGCCACCTGCCAACACCCGCTGATCGGCAAAGTGGCACGTCCACCCAGGAGATCAACGCTCGCACAGCGGTCCATTCCGCTCGGTTCCTCGAGATCGCCGTTCCTCGGTGACCTCGTTTGTTTGATGTAAACGTGTCCGACCGTGGTCGCCGGCATGTGGGCGCAGCGCCGATCACCGGATAGCCGCAAAGCGAAGGCGTGTCGCATGTCGACGTTCGCCGCTCGGGCAGTAACCCGTCTGGCCAGCGCCGTCGGCCTGCTCGCGCTGGCGGCCCGGATCCACGTACTGCACCGACGCCTCGGTGCGGACCCGGTCCAGGTCGAGGGCCTCCAGTTCGAGTATCACCATCGTGCCGGTGGCGTCCTGGGTCGGCGTCTGGTCGGCGCGCAGCCCGATCTCCGCACCGGCAGAGTCATCTGCCCGCAGACCAGATGCGCCCGGACGAGCTTCCGCGCCACAGTCAGACCCATCGCCTCAGCTGGCGAAGGTGTAGGTGACCCAGGTGCGGCCGGCGTCGGTGCTGGTTAGCACCGCCGCCGAGCCGGGTACCCAGCGGCCGGTCTGCGCGTTCTGGAACCCGAGCACGGCCACGCCGTCGCCGTCTCGTGCCGCGTCCGGCGCGGTGGCCACCGGGTCCCAGGAGGCCCCGGCGTCGGTGCTGCGGAACAGGGTCGCGGTCGACCCGTTCGTGGTGGCGACCAGCAGCGTACTGGCGCTGGCCGCGCCGACCGCGTTGACGTTGGCGCCGCCCGGGGTGCGGTGGTGCGGGCCGAAACTGTTGCCGCCGTCGCGGGAGGTGACCACGAAGTCCGGCCCGTTCGCCCGTACCCGGCACAGCACGGTCACCGACCCGTCGTCGGCCACCGCCAGCTGCTGACTGTCGGCCTCCTGCCCGGCCTCGGTGCCGCACGGGTCGGGGCGTACCGTCCAGCGCTGCCCGTCGTCGCTGGAGGTCAGCAGGGTGGCTTGGGCGTTGCCGGCGCCCCCGGCCGGGTTGCGGTAGGTCTCCAGGAATGCGCGGTGCCCGGTGCGGAGCAGCTGCACCGCGTTGCCGGTCAGCGTCGGGCCGGGCACGGCGACCGGGCGCCATGACGCGGTGGCGAGCGGCGCGGTCGAGATCTGGTAGACGCAGCCAGGCGGGCAGCCGGCGGTGTCGTGGCTGACCCGCAGCGCGGTCCCGCCCGCCACCTCGATGGCGTCCGCCTGTCCCGGCTGCCTGGCCCAGGTCACCCCGCCGTCAGTGGTCAGGTACAGCGCAGTCGATCCGTAGGCGTAGCCCACGCTGGCGTTGGCGAACCGGATCCCGCGCACGCACGGCCGGTCGGCACACCCGCTCTGGCCGCGGGGTTCCAGGTCCGCCCGGGGCGCCGGCACACCCACCCAGGTACGGCCCCCATCGGTGGTGCGCACGAGTGACGTACAGGGAGGCGAGGAGCACGGCGCGGTACCCAACAGCCAGCCGGTGCGCGGGTTGACGAAGGTCAGGTCCCTCGCGATGAAACCGTGCGGTACCGGCCCTCCCGAGGCACCGGCGGACGACGAGCCCACCGCCTCCGGTGCCGGTGAACCCGACCCGACCGGACCCGCCACGCCGCCACGCCCGCCGCAGCCGCACACCACGCTCACCGCGAGCACCAGCCCCGCCGCGATGATCCGTCCCCGTGGAGTCCGCATAGGCCCCCGCCCGTCTCGAAGGATCCTCCCCGAGGTTGTACCCCGATCGGCCGGGATCCATGCCGCCGTGAGTGTGTTGCCGCCGATCCTCAGGCAGTCAGCGGGCATGCCAGAGACACGGCATGCCGGTGCGGCGGTGTCGGTCGACGCGGCGGAAGTGCGGTCGCCCGGCCAGTGTCGCGGCTCTGAAGCGGCGCGATGCCGGAGGTCGCAACGCACTCCGGGGTCAGTAGCCACCGCCGCCGGTGCCGCCGCCACCACCGCCAGACATCAGCAGCATGGCAACGACGACGCGGCCGAGGGGGCCGCGCGGTGCGGGGTTGGATCAACTACTTTGGGCGGTTCTACAAGTCCGGCGCCAACACCAAGGCCGGGTTGCTCGTCGGCCTGTCCGGCGGTGATCCGGGAATCGAGGCGTTCGCCGTTGTGAGGATCTCGGCGAACCCGGTCGTGACCTGCAAGGGTCTCGCCGCACAGGCACGTGGCGAGCGCCGTCGTCGACATCAGCGACGCACCTCTGTCGGGACAGTCAACACACCAACTCGTCGGTGTAACAGACTCTGCTCGCCTGCCAGGTCCGGAACCGCTCACCGTCCTCAACGCACAACATGAGCCGGCTGACCGAGGCTGCCAGGAACATCCGTAGACGGGGACCCGCCGCGATGGCGGTCGCCGTCGGCATGAGCGTCTGGCGCCATGAAGAGCCATGCGAACTCGACCACAGGCCGCAGCTCTCACCATCGCAGACCGCCGCTACGAACGTGGCGGGCTGCACCGGCGGGTCGCCCGTCGTCAGAGCCGCCACCACCGGTGTCCCGGAACCCCTGACCTGTCCGAACCGCCCCGCCATCCGCCAGGCTCCGGTCGTGTCGCGCTCCCAAGCGGCGAACCCGGCCCCGGCTCTGCCGACCGCGAGCGGACGTTTCCCCGCCAAGACGACGACCCGCTCAATGAAGCTGTCTTCGGCGTCTGCGGCGGGTACGTCCTCGGCGGTCCACTGCCGGCCATCCGTCGACGACCACGCCTGCGCGCGGGAGCGGGTGCCGGCCGCGGTCCGACGAACGGTGCTACCGACGATCAGCCACCGCGGCGTCACCGGCGCGGCCGGATCGGGTACCGCCGCGGTGGTCGGAGGCGAGCTGGCCGACCACGCAACGAACGGGACGATGGCGGCGGCGTCGGCGGCCCACGTCGTGGCTTCCCGGTCCGGCTGGGACGCCAGGTCCACCGGGGTGAAGGTGGCGCCATCGGCGGAGAACCAGGCACCCGCGCCGGCGGGTCCGGACGACCCAAGTCGGTTGCCGGTCACCACGAAGCCGTGCCCTCCGGCGATACGGCCGGGGTGTGCCGCGTTCGCGCCGTTGAACGGCGAGCCAGCCGTCGGCGTCTCGGTCAGGCCGGATCGCGGGGCCCCGCGCCACACGGTGACCTGTTGGCGATCCGCCGCGCCGTCCGGGTCCATCCCGATCGCCGCGACGCGGCCCCCCGAGCATCCGACCGCGGTGAGTTGGTGACCCTGCCCGGCCGCGGAGACCGGTCGCGTCGGTGCGCTGGTCCAACGCCCGCCGGGCTCGGCGTACCAGACGGCGGGGTGGGTGGCTCCGGTGGGGCTCCGCGTCGAACCCACCGCGACGAACGCCTTGTCGCAGACGACCAGGTCGGCGATGACCGGGCGCCCGTCGCCCGCCTCCGGCGGCTGCTGGTCCAGCCACGGGCGCCCCCGCTCCATGTAGGGCCTCCCGCAACCGGTGGCCCCGACAAGTGTCACCATCACCAGCCAGAAGACCCGCACCGGTCGTCTCCCCCCGATCATGGCCGGCAATGCTAATCGACATCTCGAGTTCCCGGGTACCTCCGCCAAAGGGCCCGCGAAGGGCATCAAGACGTCATGCCCTACCCGCTGTCGTACGACGCCGTCCGGAGTCTGTCGCCTGCCCGTCCCTGCCCCGGGATTTGGAGGCCGCCCGCCGGCGACTTTTCCCGGTCGCACCAACCCGGGTTCCCATGCACTCACCCGCCGCTGGCGGAAGGCCCGTCGGTGAAGGCCGGACTGTCCAGGATGATCCGCTTGGCCTCGCCGACACCGACGCCGATCCGGTCCCTGACGAACTCCATACACAGGATGGTTGACACGCCTCGGGAACGGAGCAACGCGAGTACCGCGTCGAGATCCTCGCCACCGTCCAGCCGGTTCCGCGCATCAGCGATCGCATCGATGTACTCACCGCCCACCACCAGTCGAGTATGGAGGGTGGCGCACCATGACGTCCGCCGGCGTGAATTTCTCTTGTGGCGCGATCGTGGACTGTGCGGCTGGCCAGGAAGGAGGGTCATTGTTGTCCGTGTCCCGGGCCGCCGTCGAGGTCTGGATGGTTGAGCGTGGCCAGGTAGCGCAGCAGTGGCGGAACGGTCAGGCCGAACATGTCGCTGGCGCGGCGGATGTCGCCGCCGGTGGCGTGGATTTCGTCGAGGATGCCGTCTTCTCGGAATCGGTGGGCCGGTGTGCCGAGGGTGTCGTTGACCCACACGTAGGTCACCTCAGTGGTGCGTGTCGCGGTGAGCGCGTTGATGAACAGGTGCGGGTTGGCGGTGCGTGGCCAGCGGGTGGACCGGTAGTCCAGGTAAGCAGCGAGGCGGTCCGTCACGGCTGGGGCCAACAGGATGACGCGGCCGTCGAGGTATAGGCGACCGTCGCGGACGTCGACGAGGTGCAGGCTGCGCAGGTGACGCGGCCGGACGCCGTGGAAGATCAGCAGCGCCGCGAGTGCGGCGCGGGCCGGGTTGGCGGGGCCCAGCGCGTCGCGTAGCTCGCTGACCTGAAGGGGAAGCGGTGTGCGGCCGGGCAAGCGGGAGGTTCGGATGCCGGCGGTGGGGTTGATGAACGTCAGCTTGCGGCCCTTGAGCACCCGGAAGATCGATCGCAGTCCGAACAGGACGTCTTTGCGGTGGGTTGCTCCGGTGGGCAGGACGCGCAACACGTCATCGCGGGTGACCTCGCGCAGGGCGTCGTAGCGTTCGGCGAACGTCCGTAGCGCCGGCAGGGCGTAGGTGAGATGGTTGCGGGTTGTCCGGTCGGTGCGCGCTCGCATCCGAGGCGGGATGGTGCTGCCCTCGCGCATGACAACGAACCAGACCCGTAGCTCGGCTGCCATCTGTGCGGGCAGCTCGTGGATCTGCTGGGCGAACCAGGTGACGATCGCCGCCGGCCGGTCGTCGTCGAGCATGCCAACGCTGGCCAACACCTCAAGCACCGGTGTTGCCTGCAGATTGAAGGCCTGCAGCCCTGTGGCGTCGCTGGCCTTGATGGCCCGCGCCTGGGGTGTCTTGAATCGCCAGCAGCAGCCGCAGCGCACGGCGTACTGCGGAGGTGACGTCGCCGGGCCAGCCGTAGGCTTGGCCGCGCTCGACGGCGGCGGCCTCCAACGCCTCGGCCAGCTCCGGCACCGGAGGCACCGGGATGTCGGTCCTGGCGATGCGGCTGAGGTCACGCGGGGTGTCGAACAGCAGCCCTTGCCGGTGGGTGGCTGGGCGGATCGGCGCCGCCGCGGGCCTGCGCCCGGTACCCGCGTGGCGCCGATGGCGGCGGCCGGGCACCTTCAGGGCCAGCGCGTGCTCCAAATCGGCCATGAACAGCTGATGACCGCCGATGGCGGCCTCGGCCCGCCGGGTGTCGTGCTTGTCGCCGGCTTCGGCGCGGGCGAGGGCCCGGGCCCGCCGGTAGCACAGGCGGCACACGCCGTCCGGGTTGAGCGCGCTGTCGTCCCGGCATGAGCCGCACCGGCCGAGCTGGGGGTTGCGGGTCCGCCAGTCCTTGCAGGCGCCGCAGATTCGGCCGCTGTGCTTGAACAGGCCCCACGACAAGCAGTGTGGGCACGAACTCGGCAGCGCCGGGGCGTACTTGTGGCAGCGGGTGCACAGGCCGCTGGTGTAGTAGTCCTCCAGGGAGCCGCAGCGCCGGCACGGCGGCGGAGGCCGGCGATGGTATGGGCGACAGTCGAAGCAGTACACCGCCTTCGGATGGGCAACCGGTTTGACCTGGCAGAGGGGGCAGCGGCGCGGGTGCGGGCTCATGCCGGAGGCAGCGTGCGATTGCGGCCCAGCCGGGGTGTGATGGCGCGCGGGCGGGACCCGTCGGCGGCAGCCGCAGTACGGGGCCGGCGAGCGGCTACCTTCTCCGGCTCGCAGATGAGCAAGTCACTCGGCGTGCAGTCGAGCACGACGCAGATGACGTCCAGGTCGTCGAGCCGTATCGTGGTCGGCGTGCCGGTCCACAGCGCCGACATCTTGCCGGCACTGATCTCCAACCCGGCCTCGGCCAGCCGCCGGCGCAGCTCGGTGGACTTCCAGATCCCCCGCTCGGCCGCCTTCATCCGCAGGTTCCATCGCATCGGGCTCACCCCACCATCTCGCCGAGCCGCGCGGCGACCCGCTGATTCGACGCCGCCCACGCCCGCTCGATATGGCCGTCATGGACGTATAATGGTGGAGTCGGGTATTGGAACTGTCCGAATGCCCCACGTCACGATTTCTTCTGGCGGCTGACGTCGACGCCGTGGGTTACTCATGCGCCGGCTGCCTGGAAGCACCTGATCCGAACGAGCCCCGTTGTTTGCGCGACCTGAGAGGCGTCACGCGCCGTAGGGCAGGTCGATCGTCGCGGTGTGCCCGTTCCATTGCAGGGTCATGTGCCAGCATCCGGGCGTGGGCACGTCGACGGAGGAAGGGTAGATCTCGCCGGGGCTGGCGCCCGCCGGGAAGGTGAGATTCACAGCCAGCAGCGGCTGGCCGTCGCGGGGATCGCGCATGTCCCACAGGATCTTGTTGCTGCGTCCGTCCTCGCGGTGGCCGGCCCGTAGGGGTATCCGAAGAGCACCGCGACGACGTTCGCCTCGCGCGAGACCGCGTAGGGCAGGTCGGGCGGTAGTCCCGCGTCGGCTGTCCAGCCCGGTAGCTGAGCGGGTGAGATCGGTGTGTCGCCGCAGCCGGTGCCGTTGCCGGGCCGGCCGGAGGCCGGCACCGGCCTGGTCGTCGACGCCGGTGACGGGGACGTCGTCGCATGCGCGGTCGGCCGGCCTGTGTGGCTGGTGCAGCCCGCGAGGAGGACGACGAGCGCGACGGTGATCGCCGGGCGCGACACGGCGTTCATTCCTTCATCGTCGCCCGTTCCGGGCTATCTGGCGATGGCGGACCCGGCTTCGAGCGCTTCCGCGCGTTGGTAGTCGGCGCCGGGGCGCGAGGCGCTGAGGAAGCTCAGCGTGACGGTTCGCCCGTCGGCGCCCAGATGTGCCCCGCTGATGTCCCCAGCCAGTTCGTAGAGGTCGAGGGCAGATGGGCGGCTGGGTGTCCTGGATCCGGGAGTGGGGCGGCGCCACCTGCGCAAGGTGGTGAAGGTCCTGGCCAGCAGCTTGCCGCCATTGGAGCGGCCCAACGCCGACGCGGACGTGCCGTGACGCGTCTTGGGGAAGGACGATCATCCGGCCATGGGCAGGCGAAACGGGCTGACGCGCCCGGCGCTTCGCCCGGACAAGACGGCGACCAGGTTGTCTGGCATCCAACGCGGTCAGCTTGCGCGCTCAGAGCTGGAGGGGCCGCCGAATCACCGGCAGCTCCCTCTGGCTTTCCAGTGGTCGGCTAACTTAGCCCGAGCCTGTGGCGGCTGCCAGTTCCGTTAGCCGGCGTTCGAGGAAGCGCCGTTCAGCGCCGTCGTCGGTGAGTTGTCTCGCACGTCGGTAGGCGTCACGCGCCTCGTCGGTGCGCCCGAGGCGTCGCAAGAGTTCGGCCTTGGTCGAGTGCAGGTAGCGGAAGTCGTCGAGACCGAGTTGGTCGACGATGCGCAGGCCGGCCTCGGGGCCTTCGGTCTCGGCGATGGCGATGGCGCGGTTGAGCTCCACGACGGGCGAGCCGGTCAGGCGGGCGAGCTGGCCGTACAGGGCCGCGATCTGCGCCCAGTCGCACGGCACCTCGGCGTGCAACGAGGCGATGGCGGCCTGCAGGACATAGGGCCCGCGGCCGCGCAGGGCGAGCGCCCGGTCGAGCTCGGCGCGTCCAGCGGCGATCTGCTCGGTGTTCCACCGTGACCGGTCCTGATCGCCGAGCAGCACGAGCTCGCCGTCGCTAAACCGCGCCTCGCGACGGGAGTCGTGCAAGAGCATCATCGCCAGCAGCCCGTGAACCTCGGGGTCGTCCGGAAGCAGTTCGGCGAGCGCGCGACCCAACCAGATTGCCTCCGCCGCGAGCTCGTCGCGGCCGCCGTAGCCCTCGTTGAAGATCAGGTAGACGACGGCGAGAACGGCGTCGAGACGCTCGCGGAGCAGGTGAACCGGTGGCACGCGAAACGGGATCCCCGCTGCTTTGATCTTGCGTTTGGCCCGCACCAGCCGCTGCGCTATCGTGCGCTCCGGTACCAGGAAGGCGCGGGCGATCTCGTCGGTGGTGAGCCCGCCGAGGGTGCGCAGGGTGAGCGCCACCTGCGCCTCGATTGCGAGCGCCGGGTGACAGCAGGTGAAGATGAGTTCCAGGCGCTCGTCGGGAAACGTCGTGGTGTTCATCGGCACCTCCGCACGATTGCCGGCGACGAGCAGGCCGAACTTGGTCGCGAGGGCCCGGTCGCGGCGGATGCGGTCCGTCGCTCGGTTCCGAGCCGTCGTGATCAACCAGGCGCGCGGGTTGCTGGGGACGCCGTCGCGTGGCCATCGGTCGGCGGCCATCGCGAACGCCTCCTGCGCGGCTTCCTCGGCGAGGTCAAAGTCGCCCAGGAAGCCGATCAGGGTGGCCAGGACGCGGCCCCATTCCTCGCGGAAGACCTGTTCGAGCGTCGCTACCAATACACCTCCGAGGGGCGGATCTCGACGGCGCCACCATAGCGTGCTGCAGGGACGCGGGCGGCCACCTCGATGGCCGCGTCGAGGTCGTCGGCCTCGAGGATGAACCAACCGCCGACGGCCTCCTTCATCCCGACGAACGGGCCGTCCGTTGTCAGGGTCTTGCCGCCTTCGACCCGCACGGTGGTCGCGTTCTGGGGGAGGCCCATCGGCAGCCCGGGGGTGACGCCCGGCGTCTGATTGATCCCTTGGTAGTCGGCGTAGACCTGCTTCTGCTCCTCCTCGGGGAGCGCGGCCTGTCGCTCAAGCGCGGTGCCCTGATAGATCAGCATGACGTACTTCATCGCTTCCTCCTCATTGCTACCAGATGGTCGCGCAGTAAGACGAACGGCGAGCCACGAAATCGACAGGTCGACACCGGAAATCTCGCCGCACCTGGGCGGCGCTCAGCCTGCCTAACTCATTAGGGCCGGCGGCTGACGTCGGCGGCGTAGGCGGCCCAGTCCCCGGCGGCTGCCTGCTGCCACTGGACGGCGACCTTGATGTTCACGCCGAGCATCCGGGCAAGGATCGCGGCGGCAGTTCGGTGGCGAGGGTGAACAGCGCGGTGGATCGGTCTTGCCGGGGCTGCAGGCCGATCTTCTGGAGGCGCTGGCCGAGCCGGTCGTCGGTGAGGGGCAGTCTGGGGCGGCCGCCGGAGAACAGCCACGGCACGTGCGACGAGTTCGCGTACCAGGCCGGCCAGTGGCTCGGGGAGGACGACCGGCGAGGTGCCAAACATGATCTCGACTCTGTCGTTGCCGAGCTGCACATGGTCGACGGTGAGCTGGCTAATGGTGGCGATGCGTTGGGCGTAGAGGAGCAGCAGCAGCCCGGCGACCCGGTCGGCGGTCGGCAGCGTGTCGTCGTGCAGGAGCCGCCGGGCGTCGGCCCAGCGTTTCTCGCGATCGAGCGTGCCGCGGGGACCTGTCCATCGGACGGTGCGGTAGGTCAGCCCGCTGGCGTGCCGGTGCTGGACGGCCCAGCGGATGAAGTGGCCGGTCTCGTCCCGGTGGCTGGCCTCGGGGTTGGCGATCCACCGGTCCAGGTGCGGCTGGGTGCAGGTGTTCATCGTCAGCCTGTTGCCGGCCAGCCAGTCGAGGAAGTTGACTGCTGCGGTGACGTGGCAGCGCACATTCAAGTCCTGAAGACGGGTGGTGTGGTCGGCGCCGAGGCGCCCGCGGAGTCGGCGAAGGTGGTGCCAGACCGCGTAGCCGTGCAGGATCCGCCGCTCGGTGGTGTCGGTGCGGGTTTGGACTGTGGCGGTGATCCAGCGTTCCAGCGCGACGAGGCGCTCGTCGCGGGCAGGCAGTACGCCGGTGGCGACCAGGACGCTGCGTAGGTGCGCGAGGGTCTTGCCGCCGGGGAACTCGTCGAGGACCTCGTGGGTGACGGGGCGGCCGTCGCGGCCGATGCGTTCCAGCAGGGCGCGGACCTTCGAGCCGGACAGCCAGACCAGGGTGGTGTCGGGGCGCTCGGCGGTGGACAGCGCCCGGTAGAAGGGGGCGAGGTCGCCTCGGACGGTGCCGGTGCTGTCCCCGAGCAGCTCGCGTACCCGTTGATCGAGGACGCAGCGCTGGCAGGGGCGGGGGCTGAGCTGCCAGGTGGTCTTGCAGATCGGGCAGCGGCCCCAGAAGTCCAGATCCGGGTTGGTGCACTTCGCGCACAGGGGTGCCTCCCACGTGCCGCTGCGGGCCTGCGCGACGGCGCGGCAGCCGCTGCAGGTCACCCATCGGTGCTGGCAGCGGTCGCACCAGGGCTGGCCGGTAGCCTGGGAGAGGTCGCAGGGCACCGTGCGGCCGCAGATCGCGCATTTCATGATGGTTTTCGGCCGGCAGTTGGTGCAGCGCGGACCGTCAGATGCTCGCACGGCGACCGGCTTGCGGTGCCCGCAGCCGGCACACTTCTCCAGGTTGACCGGGTCTCGGATCAAGCAGTTGGGACACGGCGGTCGGCCGTCGCCATCGCGGGCGGCGGGTTCGCGCACGGCGCCGCATCGGGCACATGGCACCGCGGCGTGGCGGGCGAAGCAGGCTCGGCAGATCCGTTTGCCGTCCAGCAGCTTCGACAGCGCCTTCACCTCGTGGCAGCGCGGGCAGGCCGGCTTGGCGACCTTCATCGCTCCCGCCCCGGCGAGTTCGTCGATGAACCGCAGCACGGCCGGGGCCGGTGCCTGGTGGCCCGCCCCGGTCAGCAGGTCCGGCGCGGCGATCACGGCCCAGGCCAGTCGCCGTTGACCGGCGGGGCGGACGGTGGCCCGCCCGAGCGCGGTGAGGACGGCGTCCGCGTCGAGCGCGGGGTCGAGGCCAGTGACCAGTTCGGTGAGTCGCGCCAGCGGGTCGCCAGCGGTGTCGGGGCACTTCGCGCATCGGGCCTTGCCGTGGCGGTCCCGGCTGACGACCCGCCGCACCTGGCCGCAGCCCGCGCAGGTCGTCGGCTTGTCGAAGCAGGGTGAACATCCCCACTGCCCGCCGCGTCGGCTGCCCACATACGCCACCGCCCGGCCACACTCGCCACAACAGGGAAGACTGACGTCCCGGGCGCCGGCCTCGCGCAGCGCCATCAGCAGCTTGGCCAGACAATACGGTGCCGGCGGGCAGCCGGTACGCAACAACGACGGGTCGTCGTGCAACACACGGGCCAGCTTGCGTCGCCCCGCCCGCCCACCCATCACGGCGCAGACAACCTCACGGATGCGATCCGTGTCCAGGTGCCGCTCGACGGTCGCGACCAGCCGGACCACCACGCCGACCGGATCGGTCAGCACCTCGTCGAGGGGTGTCGGTCACCGCTGGACCGGGGCGATCCGGGCCCGCTTGGGCCGAAGACCACCCACGCCCTCAGCGTCCGCACCGCCAGCGGCGGCCTTCTTCGACCGCTTCGCGGCACCGGCCGAACGCATGTTCGAGCAGCGTTAGGCAATTGCCTAACCCCGCCCTAACACGCTGGCCAGGCATGTCGGCGGCCATCGGCCTGCTCGCCGAACCGGCCCGGTGCCCCGTCGCGACCCCCTCGCCGAGCTACTCGTCGGGCAGCAGGTAGCGCCAGGACACCGCGAGCAGCTTCCCGTCACTGGTACGGCGTACCTGCCAGGCGCCGCCCTGTTGACCGTGGTGGGGCAGCGCCTGCGCAGCGGCGGCCGCGGCGGCGTCGGCGAGGTCGGCCGTCCGTACCCCCAGCTGACTGTCCACAACAGGGGGAACGGCGACCGCGGCTGGCCACGGCTGTGCGGTGGCGGCTGCCTCGGGATCGGTGCGTTCCTCGGCGACCAGCCGGATCCGGTCGGCGGTGTACGGTCTGCCATCGTGCAGGACCCGTTCGGTCAAACGGTCCAGCCGGTCCCGCGCGGCGTAGAGGCGCTCGGGGTAACCCTTGAGGATCTCCAACGCGTACGCGCTGACCGACCGCAGGCGCCCGTCGGCGGTCCGAACCACCAGCACCGTCGTGGCCGCGTCGGCCACCGCCTGTCCGTCGGCACGCGGCGACGCCGTTGCTGGCTGACCCGCCAGATCGCTGCGCAGCATCCCGACGAGGTCGGACAGCTCTTGGGAGGTCAGCGTCAGCGCCCGGTCGGCGTCGGCCACCGCCCGCCCGTCGGAGTACACCGCCAACCGAGGTGCACGGATCGCCAGCCATCCCGGCGGGACGAACCCGCCGTCAAACCGCAGCGCCGCCACCAGCTGAGCCGGTCCAGGGAGAAAGACGACCGGACTGGTGCTGCCCTCACCCGTGGTCTCGCCGCCGGTGCGGGCGCACCCGGCCACCGACGCGACGAGCAGCACCGCCATGCAAAGCCAGCGCCTCATGCCCGGTTGGACGTCACCAGGCACGCCAGGGTTCCGCCCGCTCGGTCCGCCCACTACCGCCGACCGTGGGACGGCCGGGTCGAACGTGACGGCAAGCCGGCGCGTCCACGGAGCGGGGCGTCGGCCACCAGAGTCCCAGCGGCCCAGGGCCGGGCGGGTTCGCGCCCAGCTGGCCGCCTTGGTTGCCGTGGGGGTGGCCAGCGCCGACGGAATCAGTCTGGCAAGCCGTGGTGGCCGCCGGCCTCGGTCGGGTTGCAGGCGTCGATATCGGTGGTGGTGTGGAACGGGCCGGTGAGGATACGGCGGACGAAGGCGCCTCCTCCGGCGAGTTTTCCCCGGAGACGTCGAAGGCGAACTGTTGCGCGGCTGACAGCCGCCGCCCGCCGAGGCGTACCGGTCGGCGTACCTGGTGGATCGACGACCAGGGGCAGCAGAAGTGGTAGCTGCCGGTGCCGCGGTTGGCGGCCCGCACGATGTCGCCGGCGGTCAGGGTCTGGTTGATCTGGGTTGGGATGGCGATGGTGGCTACCGGGTCGGGGTCGGCGGCCCACCGCGCGGTAATGGCCCGCTGGGCGCGCGGGTCGGCCTGCCGCTGGGTCAGGGTGGCCGGGTCGGTCCGGCACCACGCGTCGAATCTCGGCCCGCCGCGCAGCCGGCCCGCGTTCATGCGGGTGGGTGCCCGTCCGCCCGCCAACGGTAAAGCTGCCACCGACGTCGACGCCGTCCTGGCAGCCCGCCGCCCCGCGGCCGGGATCGCCAGCCCCCCGCCCCCATGCGATAGCGGCGATCGGCGCGCTGCGCCAGGGCGCATTCCCGCCTCAGCCCATCAGCTAACAAGACGGCGCCGCGACGGGCCGTTCCCCCTATGGCGGCCACCCGCGCAGTCCACTTCGACCCTGGCTGTACCCCTGGTTGGCCGGCCGGCTGTTTGGGCCGCCCCGGTGCACGTCTTCCGTCACGCCGGTCTCGGCCACACGCCCTGGTCATGACCGACCATGACGCCGCGCGTGCGCTTCCCACCCCGGCCGCGAGACTCGCGGCGCACGAGGCGCATGTCGCGACCTGATCCGGGAAGCAGGCCCGCAGGACGCCCCCATCGGCGTCATGGCGGTCCCGCCGGGGAGGCCCGGACAAGCCGGTCGGCCTGCCCGACGGTCCTCGCCGCATTCGTAGTCGTGCCAGAGGGGACGGGCCTGTGCCGACCAGCGCACCTCAGCACATCGAAAGCGAAAGGTCTGGTGCACTCATGAAGCACGACAGCCCCGCTCGGCGGGCCGCGCTGGTCGCCGCCGGCCTCATCGCCGCTGTCGCCCTTGCCGCCTGCGGCAGCGACACCGGCGGCGGCGGCGCCGGGCCCGTCAAGAGCAGCGGCGGGACGAGCAGCAAACCGGGCGCCACGTTCAACAGCGTCGACGTGATGTTCCTTCGGATGATGACTCCGCATCATCAGCAGGCCGTGGAGATGGCCACCCTCGCCCAGACCCGGGCAGCCGACCCGCAGGTCAAGCAGCTCGCCGCGCGCATCAAGGCCAGCCAGACCTCAGAGATCGCCACGATGAACAGGTGGCTGACCGCCTGGGGCCAACCGAGCATGAAGCCTAGCGACCACGATATGAGCGCAATGCCCAGCGGCGGGATGATGCCCAGTGGGATGCCGAGCATGCCCGGCATGATGTCCAGCGCCGAAATGGCGAGACTGAAGGCGGCCACCGGCAAGGACTTCGACGAGCAGTTTCTCCAGATGATGATCGTCCACCACAAGGGCGCGATCCAGATGGCCCGCGCGGAGCAGGCCTACGGGTCCAACCCGGACGTCAAGGCCTTCGCCGGTCGCATCATCAACGACCAGCAGGCCGAGATCGCCACCATGCAGAAGATGCTCGCCGGGATGTAGCGACCGAACGGTCCGACGGCGTGAGAGGCGGCCGCCCAGTACTTCGGCACCCTCGGCAGCCACCCTCGTCCCTTTAGGACACCGCAGACAGCAGTCCCGGCCGAACCCGAGCCGCCCGGCTGCTCACGTTGCCGGCTCGATCCTGCGCCGCCCGACGACCTCGACGAAGACCAGCAGATCAAGCTCAAGGACGTCCAGCCCGCTGCCCCACCTGGACGGCCTCGCCAGTCACGTGACAGCGTTCACGCAGAGGCTCACCGGCCGCCGCTTGGGCGGTGGTCACCGCCACCCGCGTCGCCCGCCGACACCGCCGGTCCACCCGCCCCGCGCCTCGGCTGGCCGGACTGGCGCCGCAAGCCCATCGTGTGGGCATCGCTCGCCTCGTCCCTGCGGTGTTTCCTGCACGCCCATCACCCCGGCCCGCCCGGCCGCTCACCCTGATCGAGAACGGGCGGCGCTTCACCGAAACCGTCGACCTCACCCACATCCACGCCGGTATCGATCGCTATCGCGTCGCTGGCCACCCTCGCCGGCCTGGTCACCGTCCTGAACGCCCGCACCACCGACCAGCGACTCGTTCTCGCCCGCATGCGCACCGGCGTTGTGCTCGCCGCCCGAGAACACCGGGCAACTCGTGACGCCGAGGTGGGCCAGTCGAAACCGCACGAGGCGGCATCATCGCGCAGTGCTCGGCACCGATCGGGGAGGGTGATGCAGTCGAGCCGGCCATGATCTGGCACCAAGGCAGTGACTGCGCCCTGAGCAGGCGGATGGCATTTTCGGCAGGCACAAGGTCAACACCGCGTCCCGCGACGGTGCCCGCACCCCGCCGAGCAAGTCACGGCCGTCTTCCGGGTTGGGAGAACCACTCCCGGCCCGTCGCGCTGCCCTGGACGAATAGCGCAGGGTAGCAATACATGCCCCTCCACCGGTTACGTACGAGGCTGGCGCCAAGTGCTGTGATCAACAAATCGACCCCCCTGGCCCAGCTACGACTGCGACGTAGATTGGTCGCCGCCGGTGGGAAGGTAGCGTCAGGGGAATCGCTGCAAGGGCCGATTCACCCGCGCTCAACGCATGGGCTTACGCTACGTAAGACCTCTTGAGTAGTCCTCGAAGCCCTTCGACTAAAGGATGCCCGGCCATGGCCCGCAAAGTAGAAGTTCAACTCATCGACGACATCGATGGCGGCAGAGCCGAAGAGAGCATCAGGTTCGGACTCGACGGCGTCACCTACGAGATCGACCTATCCAAGAAGAACGCCACCAAGCTCCGCAACGGGCTGGAGCCCTACCTGAAGGCTGCCCAGAAGCTTGGCCGTACGCCAGCCCACCGCGTCTCCACCCGTGGCCGTGGTGTCGCTCCTGCCCGCAGCGATCGTGAGCAGAACCAGGCCATTCGCCAGTGGGCCCAGCGCAAAGGCATGGACGTCTCGCCACGCGGCCGCATCGCCCGATCCATCATCGAGCAGTACGAGGCGGAGGCGGGACGGTAAGTCCGGCCAAGGGGACGATGCCCTGGGGTCTGCGATGCAGCCCGTCACTATTTCTCTTGGCGACCACACCACTGCGGGCACCCTCTTCGACCCCATCTGCCAGCTCTAAGACGAGGTCTTCTCGGCAGCTTCCCGGCATTGGCACGAGGATCGTTCCCGCGAACATCGCGAGCGCCTGAAAGCGCTCATCGCCAATCCGAGCTTTGGTCTCGCTACGGCGTTCACTGACCGTGATGTCATCGGCGTTGCCTACGGCTACCAGTTGCCGATCACCACCCGATGGTGGCAAGGCTTCGTAGAGCCGGTGCCGGCCCAGCTGACCGCCGAGTACGAAGGACGGACCTTCGCCGTCATCGACCTGGCCGTACAGCAGGCATGGCGACGCCACGGGATCGGGCGGCGTTTGCTGGCCCCCGATCGTGGTGGGAAACGCCGGCGTGGGGGACAGCGCCACCGGCGGCGGTGCCGGCGCCTCACGCCGGTGGGTTGCCCACAGCACTGCGGCGGCGGCGCGCCGCCACCGACGCCGCACCACCTCGCCGGCATCGTCTGGTTCGCCGTCGTCGGTGTCGCCGTTGTCGTACTCGTCAAGGTCGGCGGTGCCGAGGTCGTCGGCGTCGGCGGGCTCGACATTGTTGTCGCCGGGTTCGTCGTCGAGGTGGTCGAAGCCCTCGGACCCGGCGGGGTCTGCCGCCGGCCGGGCGACCGGCCGGCCTGCCGCACCGCCGTCCGCGTGCGGGCCATCGCGATCGGACATCGGTCCGACGATAGAGACGGTGAGCGATGGCCGCTGCCCCGCCGGACGCCGGTCGGTCGCCGACCGGATCCGGGCAGCCGGCCGGGCAGATCTCGGCCACGAGCAGGCGTAGGCGCCGGGCCCGCGCGACCGACGTCGGCGACGCTTGGCGCACCGGCGTCGGATGTGTCGTTGGTTGTTGTTCTGTCTCGTTGGATCTGAGGCACGAGCGAAGCTGTGAGCCGCGGTGCCTCAGATAGATGAGACAAGTGATGGGAGATTGTCTCGCTGATCTTGAGGTAATCCGTAGAAAGTAGCGTCAAGTTCCGCGGAACAAGCGCGGGTCAGGCTGCTGTGGCATCACCATGGTCGGCGGCCGATATCCGGCGTTGCTGTGCGCCAAGGGCTTCGCGCAGCCAGTCATCGAGCACGGCGAAGTCCGTGTCGGTGAGGCCGATCTTGGAGGGCTGCCTCGGTGACCGCGTCGGCGGCTGTTTGGCGGCCGTAGCGTCGGGCCAGCCGGTAGTGGCGACGTTGGGCATGGAGGATGTCGGGCAGGTCCCGGACGTCGTACTGCCCGCCGCGGTGGGTGCGAACGGGTGGTCCGAGCCAGATGCGGTGGTTCGGGCAGAGCGTGACCTCGGCGGGTTGCCAGGTGACCGCGAAGATGAACGCGCTGCGGCGGGCTGCGCAGCGCCAGCAGATCGTGCGGCGCACGTGCGCGGGCAGCGGCGGATCGGCGCCGGGCGCGCTGTCCGGCTGTAGTTCGGGCAGTGCATAACTGAGGCTCCGCGGGGATCCGCCGGTCGCGGCGGCCAGGCCCTCCACGGTGATCGGGGCGTGGTGGCGTGTGCCGGTCAGGTGCGCGCGCAGGTCGTCGGGGTGAAGTTCATTGGCGACGGCGAGGCGGTAGAGATAGGAATTGGTGGTCTCGCCGAGGAACGGGGGGATGGGCCGGGGCAGCCGGGACGGCGGGGCGAGTCGGGAGCCAAAGGGGAACATCAGGCGGCGCCGGCCTGGCTGGACTCGGCGGCGTGGTCGACGGGGATGGTGTCCATCAGCTTGCGGGTGATGGCCTCGTCGCCTTCCAGGATCGCCAACTGCGCAGCTGCGCGGACCAAGGTGGGAGAGGCTTCCGATCATGCCGCCGGTGCGGCGGTGCAGGTAGCGGGCGTGGCGGGTCAGGGCGCCGGGCTCGTGACGGTGCAGCAGTGGGAGCAGCTACGCCGGTGCCTGCACGACAACACCGTGCCGCTGGACGTGCGAGTCGCCGGGAGTCTGCTGCTGCTGTTCGGGATCCGAGCCAGCCACCTCGTGCGTATCCAGGCCGACCACATCGAGCACACCAGCGGCGCGACGCATCTTCGCGTTGCCGAGCACGCGCTGCTGCTCCCACCGCTGGTGGCCACGCTTGCTCTCACGCAGCGAGACCGCGATGACCTGCGGTCGGTGTTCGGCCGAGCCAGCGCCAGCCACACCCGGTGGCTGTTCCCGGGCATTCGCCCCGGACTGGCGATGGACGCGCACTCGCTGGCCTTCAAGCTCAACGACCATGGGATCAACGTCCGCGCTGCCCGCAACACGGCGCTCGGCGAACTGGCCGCCGACCTACCACCGCCGGTGCTGGCCGAGCTGGTCGGCATCGGGATCACCACGGCAACCCGCTGGGCGCGGTACGCCAGCCGAGACTGGAGACCGTACCTGGCCGCCCGTTGTGGGATCTCGTCGATCTTGTCGGTTCGGACTTCGTTGACCTGATCCTTGGCGCGACTGTCTCACCGTTTGTCGGTGGATTTGTCGCAGCGATGTGTCGGATTCCTCAGCTGGGCCTCTCCGCGATGCGGGTGCGGCTTGCGTCGTCTGGTCAGGCTGCGACGTGCGGCAGGCGGGCGCGGGCCTCGCGAAGGGCCTGATGTCTGGCCAATGGTTGGAGTAGGACGCCGCCGCGGGCTGGCCCCTTTCTCCGGCGGAGCCGTGGTGGCCCGGCCGGCTTGGGAGGGCAGGGGAGGCTGGGTGGCGGCGGCTCTCGGCGGACCCGATGGTATGGAGACGCGCGTCAGCCCGTCGTCCAGGGCCGGAGTTTCTCGGGGTTCAGTACCGCCCAGATGTGCGTGATCCGGTCGCCTGCGATGTGGAACGCGTACACCGCCACGGTGACGCCATCTTGCTGAGCGACCAGACCGGGCTGACCGTTGACCGTACGCTCCAGGAACGTCACGTTGCTGGGTGCCCTGCCGGCGAGGCCGACGAAGAAGCGCGCGACCTGCTCGCCGCCTTCGATCGGGCGGAGCTCGGCTCTGACGAGGCCGCCACCGTCGCCGATCACCGTGGCGTCGGGGTCGAGCAGGCCGATGAGGGCGTCGATGTCCCTGGCTTCCCATGCCCGCTTGAAGTCCCTGAGGATGCCGGCGCGCTGGGCTGTCGGGGCCGCGGGAGCATGCGACGCGCGAATGCGGCGGCGGGCCGAGGAGGCCAGCTGGCGGCATGCCGCCGGCGTACGGCCGACGATCTCGGCCACTTCCGCGAACGGGTAGGGGAAGACGTCGTGCAGGATGAACGCGACACGCTCGGCCGGAGTCATGGATTCGAGCACGACGAGGAAGGCCATGTTGATCGGCTCGTCGAGGGTGACCCGGTCGGCCGGGTCGACGGTGGTGCCGCCCGACCGCCCGCTGATCCACTCCGTACGATCGGGCAGCGGCTCCGGGATCCATTCGCCCACGTAGCGCTCCCGGCGGGCCCGTGTCGAGCCGAGCAGGTCGAGGCAGATGCGACTGGCAACCTTCGTCAGCCAGCCGCCGGGAGATTCGATGGCCTCCTGCTGCTGCCGGGACATGGCGTACCAGCGGGCGTAGGTCTCTTGTACGACATCCTCAGCATCGGCCAGGGAGCCGAGGAGCCGGTACGCGAGATTGGTCAGCTGACGCCGCTCGCTCATGATCGCGCTCAGGCTCGGATCGGGCCGGCCGTGTCCTGGCTCGGATTGGGTGCTCATGGTGTCGACGACCTCCCCTGGTCGCATCTGCCCTCACCAGTTCGACGAGACATCGCACCGGACTGTGAGGTTGGCGCGTCGCCTCACATTCCGAGGGGCTGTGCCGTCGTACTGCTGAGACGAACACCATCCCGCGAACAGGAAGCTCAGCGACATCATGAACGGCTTCTCCGTCCTGCGATCGCGCCTGACCGGCAACCTGACCACTCCGGACGACACCGCCGGCGTAGACGCTTTCCACAGCACCATCCAACACCGGCCCGATGCCGTGGTACGCGCGGCCGCTGAGGCGGACGTCGTCGATACCGTGCGATTCGCCCACGCCGGAGGCATGCCGCTCCAGCTCCATGCGACCGGACGGCGCACCGCCGCCCCCGTCGGGACACCGTGGGCACCACCAGGCTGGCTCGCCAGATCGGCTTCGCCCCTCGGCCCCGGCTGGCCACCCCATGTGGGATCGCCGATCGCCACCTGCGACTTCGAACCGAAGTCGCTCACAACCCTGCAAGGAGAACGCTCATGAACATCGCTCTGTGGATCATTGCGGGACTGCTGGCCGTAGCCTTCCTGGCCAGCGGCGCCATGAAGCTGATCCAGCCAAAGGAGAAGCTGCCCGCCGGCTGGGGATGGGTCGAGGACTTCAGCGCCGGCAGCATCAAGGCCATCGGCGCCCTCGAGGTTCTGGCTGCGGTGGGCCTGATCCTGCCCGCCGCGCTCGACATCGCGCCGGTTCTGGCGCCGCTGGCCGCCGTCGGTCTGGTGCTGCTGATGGTCGGCGCGTTCATCGCCCACGTCCGCCGTCGCGAGGCCCAGGCAATCGTGGTGACCCTGGTCCTGCTCGCCCTGGCCGCCTTCGTGGCGTGGGGCCGCTTCGGCCCCCAGTCCTTCACCGGCTGACCCAGCGCGGTGTCTGGCTACACCCAGGCCCCGGCGGCAGGCGGCCGGCGGGAATGTGTCGCTGCGCGGGACCGTGAACCTGCCCGGGCTGGCCTGGGGGTAGCGATGCGTGCTGCTGTCTTACACGAGTACGGGACTCCGCGCTGCGGCGATTTCGCAGAGCCGGTGGCCTCCGGCGGACAGGTCCTCGTCGAGATGGCCGCCACCGCGGTGAACCCCGTTCGATGTGGTGCGGAGCTCGGGCACGTTCGTGGGCAAGCCTGCCCTTGCGTGCGTGGCCGGCTCCGATGGCACCGGCCGCCGCCACGGCGGCGCCCGTCGCAAGACGGGCATCCGGATCTGAGGCGGCCCCGCCCGGGTTCGCCCCCGCAAGCCACGGCCCGCTCCCGCAGGATAACCACCCGAACGTTCATCTCGACCCGAGGAGAAGCCAATGTCAACAGCCCAGGAAACAAGCAACAAGGCGACGATCAGGCGCCTTCATGACGCCATCAAGGGCGGCGCGGAGCTCATCTCGCAGACGATCGACGAGGTCGTCGAGCCGAACGTGCTGTTCCACGCACCGGTGCCGACTGGCGCGAGAGGGGCGCAGGCGCTCAAGCAAGTGTGGCCGGTGCTCCTTCGCGCGTTCCCCGACCTTCACGTTACGGTCGAGGATCTGATCGAAGAGGGGGACAAGGTCGTCTGCAGGAACACGGTTACCGGGACCCACCAGGGTGAATACATGGGCCTCCCGCCAACCGGCAAATCCGTCGCCTACAACGAGATCTTCATCTGCCGCTTCGTCAACGGCCGAATCGCTGAGATCTGGGGGGTCGTCGACGTCTTCTCTCAGATGAAACAGCTCGGCATGATTCCCGCCTAGCGAGCACGTGCGCGCGCTCGTCTGCGACCCGCGGAGGGCCAGCCTGCCTGACGGCACCAAACTGGTGTCGGGCGACATCCGTAGCCACCCAGGTTCGCCGGTCACCTCCGACCGCTTCATCGCGCTGGACGCCGATCGCGTCGAGGACGCGGCCGGCCAGATCGACCTGGTACTCGACACGATCGGCGGCGAGGTGCTTGCCCGGTCGCCCGCCCTCCTCCGGCCCCGGGGAACGCTGGTCTCGACGCGGGTCGGCGAATCGGGACCGGTCGTCGCCGATCTCCGCCCTCACCCGGGCGCCGCCGGTGTCGGCCAGGCCGGAAAAAGCTGATGATGATGGCGTGGTCGGGGTGTTGGCGGAAGGCTTCCGCGGTGGCCGCGGCGAGCTGGTCGGCGCCGGCGCAGGCCGCCGTGAAGCGCGGCCAGCAGCGCCAGGTCCTGCATGCCCATGGCCTGCTCCACCAGGGGTGGCCGGCGCAGCTGACGGCTGCGGCGATCCGCCGCTATCTCCTGCCCGTAGGCGTTCCAGCAAGTCAGTTGGCGGTGGTGGCCGCGGCGGCGTAGTGCGCTCGCACCCGCTCGCGCAGATCAGCGGCGGAGTACTGGTCAACCATGGCGGACCTCCGTGTCGGTGGGTGTCGGTGCCGGCTGCTGTTCGGTGAGGAAGTCGATCAGTAGCCGGGCCAGTTCGTGGGGGCGTTCCTCCATGAGCAGGTGCCCGGCGTCGGGCAGCAGCTCCAGTCGCACGACGCCGGGGATGTCCCGCCGGAGTCGCTCGGCCCATTCGGGTCCGAAGTGAGGGTCGTCGCGGCCCCACACGATCAGGGTGGGGTGGTTGAAGCTGCGCAGCCCGGGCAGGGCGTCAGAAGTGGCCCGGTTGTTGGCCGGGTCGAGCTGCCCGGCGAGGAACCGTCTGGTCTTCGCCCGGCGGTGCCGGTCGGCGAGGTTGGCGGCGATGTAGCCGCGCAGGAGCTCGGGGGTGAGCACGGCCGGGTCATGCACCGCCCGCCCCGAGCGCAGCGCGTACCGGAGTAGTGCGGGCCGGGCCCAGGCCCACATGACGAGGTTGCCGATCAGCGGTAGCTGGGTGGCTCGGATGAACGGCAGCTCGGCGCGGGAGGGCCAGTTGTCGTAGGCCTCGGCGTTGGTGAGGACCAGGCGGCGGATCCGGGAGGGATGGTGAGCGGCGATGAGCTGCGCGATGGCGGCCCCGTGATCGTGGGCCACGACGTGGGCAGCGTCGATGTCGAGCGTGTCGAGCAGCCCGACAACGGTGGCGGCCTGGGCGGGCAGCGACCAGTCGGCATCGGCTGGGGTCTCGGTGTCGCCGAGGCCGAGCACATCGGGTGCGATGCACCGGAAGTGTGGACGCAGCAGCGGGATGACGTGCCGCCAGATGTAGGAGGAGAACGGGCAGCCGTGCAACAGCAGCAGGGGCGGACCGCCGCCGTCGTCGCGGTAGGCCACGCGCGCGGCGGCGACCTGGATATGGTGCTTCATCGGCTGGTCTCCTCGATCAGATTCGGGAGGGCGTTCATTGGCTCGCCGGTGTGATCTGGCCCTGCCGGGGGCGGGACCTGGTGGGTCGTTGCCGCCTGGTGAAGCGGTGGAGCGCGAGCCAGATCAGTGGTATGCCGACGATGGTTGGTAGTAGCCAGTAGGTGATGTGCGGGAGCCGATTCCACAGCGGCAGGAAGGGTCCGTTGTCGACGTAGAAGCCGGTGAGCAGGTCGATGTAGGAACCGCCCATGCCAATGGCGTGATGGAGCGGCCAACCGGGCCGGTGCCGTCGGCGGGCCCGGTAGCCGTACAGGCCGAGGCCGAACGCGACGACGGCGATGGCGAACAGGTGGGCGTCTTCGTGCCAGCGGATGGCGGCCATGATGGTGGCGGTGGTGAAGATGCCGGCCAGTGCCCACAGGTAGACGCGGCCGGCGCGAGGATGCCGGCCGGGACGCTTCTTCGCGGTGGCGGCAAGCGCGCCGGCGACCACCGCGGTGAGCCCGCAACCGACGTGAACCGCGAGCGCGGCGGCGAATATCGGCCCCGCGTCCGGGATCGGCAGGCCGACGATTTCAGCGGCGAGCATCGTGCCTCCCGGTACCAGCCGGCCCGGGTGCCCGGGGCGTGCGGCGGCGCATCAGGGTGGCGTGGCGGAGGGTGACCACGCTGCAGGGGATGCGGATCAGGCTGGCGCCGATCGCCAGGATCGCCAGCGGCTGCATTGGTGCGGCGGATCGCAGGTAGAGGCTGATCACCGTGAGGTCGCCGGCGAGGGCGAGGGCTGCGACGGCGATGGTGGCGGTCAGCGCTCGGTAGGGGCTGGCTTCGGGCAGCCAGCGCATCAGCCGGCCGGTGGTGGCGAAGGTCCCGGCGGCGGTAGCGATCGCAACGGGGATCAGGGGGATGACGGGGATCGCGGCCAGCACAGCGAGCAGGCCGACGCGCCAGGGGTGCGGTTGCAGCAGCAGGAGCCACCAGACGCCGACCAGCGGTCCGGTGGCGATATACCAGGCGATGGTGTGCCGGGCGTAGGCGGTGGCCAGTTCCCCGGCGAACGCGTCAGCGACGGCTCGTGGCGTGCCGAACTGGTCGATCGCCGATTCGACGGCCTGGTCCTCGGTGCGCCCGTCGGTGGTCTGATCGGCGATGGCCTGGTCGAGTCCGTCGCGCAGTTCGGCGAGGATCCGCGCGCGACGCCGACGTGGGCCGCGGAGCAGGTGGGCGAGCTCGCCCAGGTACGCGTCGACCCGCGCCTGCGCGTGGGTCCGCGTCGTCGTGCTCACACGGTGGCCGGCCATGGCCGCCCGCCCAGGACCGCGGTGACCGCAGTGGAGAACTGGTCCCAGATCGCCCGCTGCTCGCCGAGGGCGGCGTGCCCGGAGGCAGTGAGATGGTAGGCGCGGCGACGGCGCCCACCCACGGTCTGCCAGTCGCTGGCGATCAGACCGGCCCGTTCCAGCCGGTGCAGGGCCGGGTAGACCGTGCCGGTCGGCAGATCGAGCGCACCCCCGCTGCCGGTGCGCAGCGCCTCGATGACGGCGTAGCCATGCTGCGGCCCGGGTTCCAGCACCGCCAACAGCAGGGCGTCGAGGTGACCTTTGAGCAACTCCGGTCGCATCGGCAGCACCTTCGGGACCTCCTTCGCCGAACTGACTCTTGCCGACCGTGGCCGACCCGCATACTGTAGCATCACAATAGTTTGTAATGCTACCTATGGTGGTGACCGATGGGCTCGAACCAGGCGCTGGTGGCCGTCGCTGAGGCGAGCGGCGTCGATCGGACCGTGCTCGGCGGCAAGGCCGCCGTGCTGGCTGAGCTTCTCGCGGCCGGTTTCCCCGTGCCGCCCGGGATCGTGGTGACCGCCGCCGCGCTCGACGATCCGGACCTGGACACGCAGCTCGCGTCCCTGGCGGGCCGCCTGGGCGGTGATCGGTTCGCGGTGCGCTCCTCGGGTGCGGCCGAGGACCTGGCAGATGCCTCGTACGCCGGCCTGTACGAGACCTACCTCAACGTGCCGCCCACCGGGTTGGGTGACGCGGTGCGGCGATGCTTCGCCGCCGCGGTCAGCGAGCGGGTCACCGCCTACCACGACCGGCACGGCGGCGGGGCCGCGGCGATGGCGGTCCTGGTCCAGGCCATGGTCGACCCCCGGTGCGCGGGAGTGGCCTTCACCGCCCACCCGGTCACCGGCGACCGCAACCAAACCGTCGTGACTGCTGTGGCCGGGCTCGGCGATCCGCTGGTGTCGGGTGAGACGACCGGCGAGGAGTGGACGATCAGCTCAGGCGGCACGGCTGCGATGACCCGCCCGGCTCCCGAAGGTGACCCGGTTCTCACCGGCGGGCAGGCGGCGGCGGTGGCGCAGCTGGCGAGGCGGGTGGCCGACCGCCATGACGGTCGACCGCAGGACATCGAATGGGCCATCGACCACGACGGCAGGTTGTGGCTGTTGCAGGCCCGACCGATGACGGCCCTGCCGCAGCCGGTCTCGTGGACACCACCAGGGCCGGGGCTGTGGATGCGCAACTTCCGGCTCGGCGAATGGCTGCCCGAAGCGGTCACCCCCCTGTTCGCCACCTGGTTGCTGCCAGTGCTCGAAGACGGCTACCTCGACGGCATGCAGGCCACCGTCGGGGTGCGGGTGCCGTTCCGGTACGCCCTGGTCAACGGCTGGTACTACAACGCCACCCCGATCCCGTCGCTGAAACTCCTTGCGCGGATCCTGGGGCATGGCCGCATGCGGGCGGTGAAGACCTTGTACAACGCGTTGATCCGGGTCAGTCGTGACCCGGCCGCCGCCGACCGAGCGGTCCTGTCCGATCTGGACCGCCACTGGCGCGAGAACCAGGCGCCCCGCTACCGGCAGCTCGTCACCAGCGCGGCCGTCGAGGCAGACACGGCCACGCCGCAACGGCTCAGCGAGCTGGTCGACACGCTCGGCCGGGAAGCCGGGATCTGGCTGTGGTACCTGGCCATCGTGGGCGGATCGGCGTGGAAGATGGAGGCCCGCCTGACCCGCTTCACTCGCCGGCACCTCGGCACCGTGTTGCCCGACAGCGACGGTGGAACCCAAGTGCTGCTGCGCGGCCTGGCCACGCCGGTGGCCGGGGCGGCGCATGCGGTCCAAAGCGTCGACTGGTACCACCCGGTCGCCGGCGAACTACCCACCATCGGCGGCCGCGAAGATACGGTCGCTCGTCGTCAGGGCGACCTCGCCGATCAGCGGATCGCCGCCGAGCGCCGCTGCCGACAGGCGCTGGCCGACCGGCCGCGGCTGCTGGCCGAGTTCGACCGGCTGCTGCAGGTCAACCAGCGGTACGCGGTCATCCGCGAGGATCAGGCCCGCGAGTTCACCCTGGCCTGGCCGGTGCTCCGGGCGTGCATGCGGCGCCTGGGCGAACACCTGGCCGGCACCGGCGCCATCGAGGCGCCCGACGACGTCCACTTCTGTACCCGCGACGAGCTGACCGCCGCACTCGCCGGCGAGGGCAGCCGGATCGTCGAGGTTGGCACGCGGCGTGAACTGTGGCAGCGCCAGCGTCGGCTGGCCGCGCCGTTGACCCTCGGCCGGCCGGCGCGGCTGATCGGCGATGTCATCGACCGCGCCGTCCAACAGGCCCGCGGCGCCAGCCAGATTCCCGAAGGTGCGCTCGTCGGACATCCCGCCTCCGCGGGACGCGCCACCGGTGTCGTCCAGGTCGTGTACGGCCCGGACGACTTCGCCGGTTTCGCCGACGGCAACGTGCTGGTCGCCAAGGCCACCGCACCGGCGTGGACACCACTGTTCGCGCGTGCCGCCGCCGTGGTCACCGACGGCGGCACCCTGGCCGCACACGCCTCCCTGGTGGCCCGCGAGTACGCCATCCCCGCGGTCGTCGGAGCCGGCGACGCCACCCAGCGGCTGCACACCGGACAGCTCGTCACCGTCGACGGCACCACCGGCGTGGTTACCGTCCACACACCCACGGCCGGCTGAACGCGATCTCGGCCGCTGGCTGCCGGCTGCCTGTGCAAACTGCACGGCTTCGACGGGCACCTTGCGGCCGGCGGGCGAGCGCGGCCGGGAACGGCACGCAATGTCGGGACGCAAATCCGGCCCCGCCAACACGCTGCTGCCGGCCAACATCGTGCTGGGCCGCCGGGAGCTGCTCAATGGTCTGGTCCAGGGTACAAGTTAGAGTAGCAACGCAATGTATGGTAATACTACCTAACGAGGTGTGCCGTGAGATCCGACCGGATCTTGCTCGTGCTCGCTCTGGCGGCCAACGGAATGATCATCGGGGCAACGCTCGACCAGGCGATGAAACAACTTCCCGCCCGCCACGACATCGGCGTCGAGGCCTACTCCGCATACAGCCGCGCGGCCGATCTCTCCCAGGGGGTGGCGTGGTACGCAATCCTCGGCGTCGGCACCGCCCTACTCACGCTGATCACCGTCGTCACCGCCATCCGGGCGACAAGGAACGGGCGCACCCGCACGGCACTGTGGATCGCCGGTGCGGCCACAGTCGGCCACCTGGCCGTAACCGCCTTCGCCGCACCGCTGAACTTCTCACAGCGCGACGCGGCGGACGCCACCGAGCTTGCACACGTGTTCGACCGGTTCGAACTGCTCAACGGTGTCCGCGCCGGTCTCATGGCGGTCGCCTTGGCGGCGGTAGCCACGGCGTTGCTAGCCTCCCTCACGTCACACCATCTCGATAGTGGGCAAAAAACCGACGCTACGGCCGTCACATGACGACCACTGCCGCCCAGGTCGCAGCGTTCGCCGGGGTGATCGCGCTGGGCGCCCTGTCACCCGGCCCAGACTTCGCCATTGTCGTGCGCCGTTCCGTTGTCTCCGGCCGCATGCACGGGATGGCGACGGCCGTCGGCATCGCTGCCGGCATCTTGGTCTGGTCGATCGCCGGCGTGACGGGTGTCGCGGCGCTGCTTGCCGCCTCGGCGACGGCGTTCACCGTGGTCAAGCTGGCCGTTGCCGGCTATCTCGGCTACCTGGGCACCAGAGCGCTCGTCGCAGCGACGCGGCGCAGCGCTAAGACGGTGGCCGAGCCGGGCCGTCGCGGCACCACCACGGTGCTCGCGGCGTTCCGGCAAGGGCTGCTGTGCAACCTGCTCAACCCAAAGGCGGCCGTCTTCTTCGTCGCACTGATGCCGCAGTTCCTCCGCCCCGACGCGACGGCTGCCGACACCCTGATCCTGCCGATCGTGGCACTCGCCGTCGTCCTACTGTGGTTCCTGGTCCTGGCCAACGTGGTCACCGTGCTACGGCGCTTCCTCACCCGTCCACGCGTGCGCCGGGTGATCGACGCGATAACCGGCACAGCCCTCATCGGGCTCGGCGTCCGGCTGGCCGCGACCCGCGCCTGACGCCGGCCGGCCGATCACGCCCAGGAGAACCCGTGGGCGGTACCTTGCCACCGCTACGGACGCTCAGTCGGTCGCCCGCACAACCGTCGGCACGCCTACCTTCTCAACGGCACCACGTAGCACGATCCGGGCCCGCCGCCGTCGGCGATGACCGCGGCGGCGTGGGCGCAACATGCAACCGGGCGGCTGTTCGCATAGGAACCAATCCCCACGCTGCGAATGCTGAGCGTGTAGAGGACTTCGCAGCCCGTCGGGAATAGCGCACGTCCGAATAAGTGCTCTCCACCAGTAACGAACCGACTGTCACCTGCCCGGGTGACTACTTGGCGTCCGGATTGCGTGTAAACCTCCGGAGACTCGGGGACAGGCCAATCGCGACGTGGCGCGCCGCGGGTACTGGCGGACCCTGCTCAACCAGTACATGCGGGAACCTGACACCATCCGCGCCTTCGACCGCACCGACGACCCGACCCGCCGCGTCAACGACCAGACGGTTTTCGTCGCACGCCCGTCCTCGGTCTGCCCGAACCGCGACGACGTCTACGCCGCCGCGCTCACCGACCCCCTGGCGTACACGGCGGTCGCGGCGTCCCCACCTGCCCAGGCCGGCGGGAGGATGTCGAACGTCGACGGCGCCATGCTCGGCGTCCATCCGATGGCGACGATGGTGGCGCCGTCGTGGCGCTGTCCCGGGTGCAGCTGGCGCAGGTAGGTGCCGTCCGCTGCGGGGTGGGCGCCGGCCGCGACCAGCACGCGCCCGTCGGTTAGGGCCAGCCGGAGCATGAGATGCGGTCCGGGTGTCGCGCGGCGGGCGACGCGTTCGACCGGGGCGGCGACGCGGCGTCCGTCGCCGTCGGTGGTCCAGAGTCGCCGTCGGTGGTCCAGACGAGGTCGCCGGGCCGGATGAGGGCAACCGGCACGTCGCCGCCGGGTGTTGCGATGCGCGTGTCGGTCTCCAGGCAGATCGGGCAGCCGCCCCAGCGTGCCCGACGCGAGGTTTCGCGGACCGGACCGGCAAGGCTGATCAGGCCGACGACGGCGTGGTCCGGCTCGTCAACGGACGTGCCGGTCGACAGCTCGTACTGGTAACCGCCGGGGGTCGTCCTCATCGCGATCACGTTGAGCTTCTTGTGATCGCGGTAGGCGGTGAGACGTTGGTCGGTGGTAAGCGGCTCCTGAAAGCCGTGCTGGGCAATGATCGTCGACACCTCGGGCGAACTGTGGTTCGGCGCCCGTACGCATACCGCCTGCGGCGGGCGCCGGCGAACCAGCGGCATACGTGCGCGACGGGCCGGCCGTCTGACCGGTGTGGGGGCACGCCGCCGGCGCCGCCGCAGCCGGCCAGCACCACGACGACCAGCACAGCCGACGCATCGTGGAACTCAGTCGCGGTCCTGTCCCTTGGCTTGCCGTGACCGGTCACGGAGGCTAATTCCGTTGCGATGACTCCGCGAGCGGTGCGATCTTAGAGGCCGGCCCTGGCGGCTTCAGAAGAAGGCGCCTCCACAGTGGACGCGCTGGCGCTGAGACCACGCTTGTCCATTGTCATCACTGCGACTGATGCTTCCCATCGGATCCGCTCCAGGGCCGACCCTGTCCACCGCCAAGGAGGTGAGCCACCATGGGCCGTGAGGTGATCGTCCGCAGCACCCACCGGGGTCTGCGCTACGTCGATGGTCGGCTCGACGTTGTCCTCGAGCCGGGCCGGTACCGCCTCCCCCGCCGGATTCCGTTCCGCCGCCGCGCCTTCGTCGAGGTCGTCCTGGTCGACCTGCGCGAGCGTGAGCTGACCATCAAGGGTCAGGAGATCCTGACGGCGGACAAGGTCGCCGTCCGGGTCAGCATCATCACGCAGTTCCGGGTGGTGGACCCGGTGGCCGCGGTCGAGCGGGTGGCCGACTACCCCGACCGGCTCTACAGCGACGTGCAGCTCGCCGCGCGGCGGTCGCTGGCGTCGATGACGCTGGAGGCCATCCTCACCAACCGCAACCAGCTCAGTGAGGACATCCTGCGCGATGTCGAAGGCATCGCGACAGGGTACGGCGTGGCGATCCTGCGCGCCGACGTGAAGGATCTCGCCTTCCCCGGCAACCTCCAAGACGTCATGAACCGCGTGCTCACCGCGCAGCGCTTGGCGGAGGCGCACCTGGTCGAGGCGCGTACCGCGGCCGAGCGGGGCGCGCTGGAGGCATCGGCCCGCGCCGAGGCGACGCAGCGTGCGGCCCAGGCCGATGCCGAGGCCACCCGGATCCGAGCGGAAGCCGAGGTCGACGCATTGAACCGACTGTCGCAGGCCGCCTCGGCCTACGCGGAGCACCCGGCGCTGCTGCGGCTGCGGGAGCTGGAGACTATGGCAGGGTTGAGCGCGAACCCGGCGGCGCGCTTGTACATCGGCTTCGACAAGCACCGCGACCAGCTGCCCCACAACGACCGGTAAGACGTGCTGGACACATGATCGCCACCGCCAACATGACCCCGCCGAGGTTCGTCGCCAAGCTCGCCGCCAACGGGTTCAACTTCCAGCGGCTCACCCGCAACGACATTCGCCGGTACTCGGCTGGCAAGTCCCCCGCCGAGCTGGTCGACGCGTTGCGCGCCCGCATCCCGGCGCGTACGGCCCCGCCCGGGCCGGCACCGTCGTGGCTAGGCGAGACGATCGTGCACGGCGAGGACGTGTTCCGGGCGCTCGACGGGTACCGGCCGCACCCGATCGCGCACGTGATCGCGGTGGCCGATTTTTACAAGGGCAGTAACCTGCTCATCGGGGCCAAGAATCGGATCGCCGGCGTGACGCTGCGCGCGACCGACACCGACTGGAGCCACGGCAGCGGGCCCGAAGCGGCCGGGCCGGCCATCGCCCTGGTGCTCGCGATGACCGGGCGCACGGCCGCCCTAGACGACCTGAGCGGCGACGGGGTCGCCGTGCTGCGCGAACGCAGCTGACCCACCCGTCGGCGAGGGGCGTCGCGAAGACGTAGTTCGATGTTGATGCGCTGCTGATCACCTTCAGCCGAGCACGCTGTTGCTCGGTCAAGGGGTGAGCCGTGGCGTGGTGTAGAAGCGGGGGCGCCGTCGCGGCTGAACTCCACCGGGCGAAGACAGGCCGTCGTCGGCGAACGGGGACAGGAAGCGGATGACGGTGGCGTGCGGGTCGGGTACATCGAGCTGCGTACCGTCCGGGCCGCGGTCGATCAGATCGCCGTGGGCTATGTCTAGTTGCCCGCAGCGCCGCGCCACCTCGCCGAGCGTGTCGATCGAGTCGACGCCGATGCTGAACATGACGAAGCCGGCCAGTGACGGCTGGCCCGCGATGGCATCGCGTAGCCGCAGGCCGGTCAGGAACCCGATGTGGCGGTCGATGAGCACGGCACCGGTGGGCGTCGCCTTCGTCGAGGGCTCCGGCCATCGGCAGATACCCAAAGCCCAGCCGCCTCAGACGACTTCCTGGCACCCACAGGTATCCGTTGACTCGCGCCGTCGAGCTCGTCGAGGTGAGGGCCGGTCAGTCCTGTCGGCCGATCTGGTACCCCAGTCCGCGTAGCCGCCGCGCCCACCCCTGCACCGTGTGCCGGGGCACGCCAAAGTGCTCGGCCAGGCCGCTGACCGTGCCGAGCTGGCGGTAGGCGGCCAGCACCTCCTCAGCAGGTGGCATTCGCCGATACGCGCGTTCGCCCGCGGCAGCCGTCACCTGCCGCTGGCTGCGGGCGCGGCTGCGGCGTGCGTTTTCCGCCGACGCCGCCGGCCGGGCCTTAACCCGGCGCCCACCCGAGGACGAGCGTGCCGCACGCCCGGCGGTGGGCTGCGCCGTGGCCGGCGGCTGCGCCGTCGACAGCGAACGCGCCGGCTGGGTGTCGGTGTCGTCAGGTTCGTGGACAACCGCGGCAGCGCCCAGCGCATCGGCCAGCCAGCGCAACGCCCGGCGGCGTCCCGCCTGGTCGAGTTCTTCCAGCGCGTGGTAGGCGCGTTCGACGGCGGCTAGTTCAGACAGCATGACATCACCTCATGATCTCAATAGGGTCCATGGTAGACACGCCACCGGCCGACTCTCGCGCCACCCCAGCGGCCGCAGTCGTTCGCCAGTGTCCACAGTGGGCGCTACCGCACCGTGGCTGTGTCCTGGCCGCCGATATGTCTCCCTGTGGGCGCCGAGAAACTCAGCCGAGCCTGGAAACCTGGCACTCCGTCTCCCACCGCGATCGACCTGCATGATCGACTTAAACGCGTTCAGGAACCGCGTCCCGAAGCTTGAACGCGTTCGTCTTCAGACCGTCGTCGCCGGGCACGGCTCGGACAATGCCCAGGTCGCGGGCTTGGCCGAGTATTGGCACCTCACACCACGGTGCACCGATGACCAAGGCTCTGATCTGGTGTTTCTTACCAGATCAGAGCCCCTTCTATGTCCATAGACAACTGTTTGATCAATGCGTGGTCGGCGGATGGTCGCCGTCTGCGTCGGCTTGTACTTGGTATTCAACGCCGCGGCTGGCTGTGACGAGATTCCAGCCGCTGGCGGCGGCATGCTACGCCGCTTGGCCGCCCGCGCCGCCCTGTTCACCCATCCATCGAGGCCGGGTCGGTCAGCCGACTCGGCCGCAACGCAGTGCCCACGATCACCGGGCAGGGGTTGTCACACGATCACCGGGCAGGGGTTGTCAGTTGCCGCCGGTGGTGCCGGGACGTAGGGCGAGGGCCTGGAGGAAGATCTTTCCGATGTTGGCGGGATCGGTGGCGATGAACACGTCGCCGCCGGTGACTTCGGTGATCTTCTTCATCTGCGGCTTGGCGACGTCAGTGCCGATGCCCAACACGATGACCTGGACCCGTTTCCGCGGTTCGGCGATCTTGCGGAGTCGGTCGAGGAGCTGGTCCAGGGTGATGCCGGCGGGATTGTCGTTGATCCCGTCGGTGAACAGCACGACGGAGTTGACCTTTCCGCTGTCCCAGCTGGCCTGCACGGTCTGGTAAGCGGCGAGCACCGTGTCGTAGAGGCCGGTGTCGCCATGCGGGTTGGCGACGACGGTGGCCAACGCGGAGATGAGCTGTTCGCGCTGGCTGGCCAGCGGTCCGAGCGGCACGAGTTCTTTGTATGGTTTGGCGCCGTCAACGTTGGTGGAGAAGATCCACAGGCCGACCGCCCAGGAGTCGTCGAGCAGCTTGAGGCCGGCGGTGGCGGCCTTGAGGGTGACCTGTTCGCGGGTGGCGCCGCCCGCCGTGGGTACCGGTGTGAGCATCGAGCCGGACACGTCGATGACCGCGAGGATCTGCCCGGGTTGGATGAGTGCGGCCCAGGTGGACAGTGTCTGGTCGATCAGGGCCAGGTTGGCGGGCGGCGCGGGCGGTATCGGTCCGGTCGGTGCGCCCGGTCCGGCCTTGAACCCGTTGCCGGTGGTGCCATCGGCGGCCCGCAGGCCTCGCTTGGCCAGATGGTCGCGGTAGGCGGGACCGGACAACGCTACCAACAGCTGAGCGGCCGCGCCGCTCACCTCGGCGCGGGTCCCTGGCATGACCGCGTACGGGTAGTCCAGGGCCGCTGGGGCGGGGTCGATGAACACGGCGGCCAGCGGTACGGCCGGCTGCGCGGCGTTGTAGGCGATGACCGCCTGCTCGGGCAGCGGTGCCGCGGTCAGTGCCGACGTGAGGGCGGCCGGGTCGGCGGTGCGGGGGAACCGGGCGAGCAGCTCGGCGCGCAGCGTGGAGCGGTTGGCGGCCAGCGCGCGCAGCGCGGCGACGATGGCCTCCTGAGCGCCTGGTCCCTGAGCGGCGGCCACGCCGTGCAGGGTGAGCAGGCTGTTGAGACCCGCCGCGTCCCGGCCGGGTTCGACGATGCCGGCCTTGAGGCCGGCACCGCCGGTCATCTTCTGCAGCAACACGGTCCATGTCAGCTTGGCGGCGGGCCAGCCGAGGGAGGCCGCGGCCGGCTGCGGTACGGCCAGCACGATCGGGCTCTGTGCGATCGAGGTCGCCTGGGCGGGTACCAGGCCGGGACCGCCCGCGCGGACCCGCTGAAGCCACGTCGACGAGTCGGCGATCCACACGTCGGGTACCGGCGTCTTGCCGCTGGCCTGCCCGAGCCCGTTCAGGGTGGCGCCGTGCTGGCCGGCCACCGCGGCCGCCATGTCGCCGGGGTCGGCGGTGGTCACCGTCACCGAGACGCACGTACCGGCGGTGCGGGCAGCGGACCATCGGTTCGCGGTGGCTTGGACGGCGGGGGCGATCTCCGGGGCGGCGGCCACCGCCACGGTGACCTTGCCGGTGCAGGCAGGCCGGTTCAGCTGGCGGTACCCGACCCAGCCCACTACGAGGGCGAGGACGACGACAAGGCTGGCCGCGACGAGGAGCACCGCTCGGGCCCAGCCGATGTGGCGGTGGCGGCCTGTCACGGGTTCCATGGTGGACGCGTCATCGGTGATACCGCCAGAGACATTCGGTCGAACGCGGCAAGTGGCCGGCACCTCCATACCCGTTGTCACCCGGACCTGGCGGGCTGTCCACCTCAGCCGTAGCCGAGTGGCTAAGGCAGGTTCCGGTACCCGGTGCGGTCTCGCCTTCGAGGTGGATCTCGCCGGTGGTGGGTGGTGTTGTGGTCGAACAGCTGGGCACAGCGACCCCGGTCGATGGCGATGTGGAGTGGGTGGCGGGCCTCGGCTGCCATGAGGCGGCGGAGCAGGTCGAGGAAGGTGGTGCGAGGTCGGCGGCGGGCTGTCCGCCGGTCAGCATAATCGCGGCGGCGAAGCGGCAGCTGTCCCCGGTGATGGTGATGCGGGCCTTGAGCGCTCGGCCAGGCCGCAAGGCCGCCAATCGCGGCTCGCCGGCAGCTGGCTGTGACCGCCGCCGACCGGATCGCGAGTACCCGATCATCATGGCAGCCGGCATGATCGGGGGCGTGGGGAGTGCGCTGCTCCGCGCGCTGGCAACAGCGGCGGTACTCGCCGCCGGTTGCGGTTGCTCGGCAGACCCACAGCGTGCCCCGACCCCGCTCCCGTCGACCGTCGCCACACCGAGCCGGGCGCTGCCGGCCCACCGCCTCGGCGAGAAGGTCCAGGCCGGCACCGGATTTCTCGAGGTGACCGTGTACGCCTATCAGCAGCCGGTGGCGGCCGGTGCGCCCGCCGATCAGCCTGGCCTGGGCTGGGGTGCGGCCGACGTACAGGCCTGCTCGTCGGCTAGCTCGATCTTCGAGGTGAGCGTTAGCGCCGGCCCGTGGTCACTGGTGTACATCGACGGCACCTCGATCAGCCCGTCGAAGGCGGGCCACCCCCAGTTCCCGCAGCCGGCGTATCCGGCCACTCCGCGCAGGCTGCAACCGGGCGAGTGCCTGCGCGGCTGGATCGTCTTCGCAGTCCCATCGGCGACGGCTCCGCAGTGGGTGCGCTACGCCCAGCCGGATGCCGTCCCGCTGAGCTGGTCGACCCGGTAGCGGGTTCGCACTGGCCGACGGAAGGTCAGCGAGTGCTGATGGCATCCCGGACCGTCACGGCGGTGGCGTCGTCGCACGCGGCGGCGATGACACTGGTGCCGCCCTCGCGGTAGGCCCACCGGTTGGCCGCCGTGGTCGGGAACTCGCGAGCGCCGGCGGGCAGCATATCGGACAGCCGCCTGGCGAGATCGGCGGTGGTCGCGGGCTGGCTGATCGCCACCGCGGTGGTGATCTGGCCGGTCGGGCACGGCGCCGTCCGGGTCTGCCAGCGCGCTGCCGCCGTACCCAGGCGCTGCAGCGACCGGGTCAGCTCGGCGGTGGCCGCGGTCGGCGGGCCGGACGCACCAGGCAGCGTCGCGGCCTGGTGGCAGCCGGCCTCCCCAACGGCGGTCAGCCAGCCCTCGCCCAACTGCCGTACCGCCAGCCGCACGCCGTGCCCCAGGTCAGCGGCCAAGGCCGCGGCCGCACCGGCGAGCGGCGACGCGGGTGCAGGTCCGCCGGCAGGGCAGCGACGATGCGTGTGCGGTGCCATTCCGGAAGGTGCGGGGCCGGTCAAGCTCTCCTGTTGCTGGGAAGTTTGTGACTGTTTCCTGGCTTTCCCGGGCAGGTGTGGGCATGCGCGAGCGAGGGGTCGGGTCACGACTCGACCGGGAGGTCGACCCCTGTAGGGCTTGGTCTTGATGCCGACGCCGAGTGGCGCCGACTCGATGTGCCCCGCAGTCCGGGTTGTGAAGTCCGTGTTCTCCATTGTCCGAAGTGGACGGTTCGGCGGAGCCGGTTGCCCGGTCGCCGTGCATTCCTTCGCCACCGGCGCAACGGGTGGCATGGAGTACTACGGCGGCAGCCAGCCGGGGTCAATCAATAGTTCTCGACCGCGCCCGTATCCGGGGCGTCACACGCCACTCGACCTCGCGGTTGGCTGCGCCGGGTTTCGTTCTCACGCCGGGCGGGGCAGGCAACGGAGGTGTCCGCCACGCAGCCCGTAGCAGACCGGCGTGAGCAGCTTTCGACCGGCGACGACCTTGGCGATGTTCGCGCCGCGGTGTTCCCCGATCCGGGCCCGGGCGGCGCCGATCCCGCCACGGTGCACGCGTTGCACGGCCCCGACCGCGGCCCAGCGCACCCACCGGTGCGGGGGCTGCACCTGTTGCACGAGACGATCTACCGGTCGCTGTTCGTGCAGAGCCGTGGGGACCTGCGTCACGAGCTGACCCGCTACCTGCGCACCCGGCGGGCGATGCGTCGCCCCAAGGGCGCCCGGCTTTCCGCGCGATCGCCGCAGCCTCCACTGTGGACGTTGCACTGCACCTCGACCACGTCGAACGTCCCGACCTGGTGGAGCAAGCCCCCTCGCATGGGTTCGGCTCGGTGATGTTCGACGGATCAAGGATCAGCTACGAGGCCAACGTGGCGTTCGTCACCAACACCAGCACCGGACAGCCGCCAGCCCGCCAAGGCAGACCCTCGTCGGGGCCCTCCTCTGAGCTTGTACAGATCCGCCTGTTTGGGACGCCGGGCTGAGCAGGGCGAGGGAACCCGACCCACGGGCAGTACACCTGGCCCGCCAACAACGCCGAGCGGACTCAGCCCGATGACCCGGAACCGGGCCTAACAGGCTCTTAGTCTGTCAGAACCATCATGACGACGATGTCTGAGCCTCGGTGCTGTCGAGTCGCTCGCCTGGCAGGAGGACATCGGGTTCCCGGTGGCGTTCCGCGACGGTTGCCGGATTGGCTCGTGATCACGCTGGTGACACTTGTTCTACATATCTGGTAAGGAAATCCAGCGTTTGTGAACCAAATTCATACTTCACGTTCGTGACGAAAGCGTCTCCTGAGCATCGCAAGCCATTGACGGGAAGGCAGTGCGAGGGCTACCTTCACGAGCGTGACATCGATGTCATCGACCGTCGATCCTCTGCCTAGGAGGCAACGTGCGATCGACAGGGAGCCTGTCCCGGCGCGCTTGGGCGACCGCGGACGCCACCGACGGCCTGCGAGCGAATCTTGAAAGCCACAGACGCGGCGATGACCGGGGTGAGGGCCGCATGAAAGCTGGCCCACAGCTGCTACCGGTAAACCAGCTTGACCACTTCTACCGAGGCGGCGACCGGATCGCAACGTTGCGGGGTGGCAGCGGCGCTCACGGGCCGTACCGGCCGGAGGAGTGGATCGCGTCGATGACTACGATGACATCGGATCCCGACCGAGGGCTCTCCCGGCTTGCCGACGGCACTCTGTTGCGTGACGCGGTGGTGGCGGACCCGCAACGTTGGCTCGGCGCTCCTCATGTGGACAGCTACGGCGGGTCGACCGAGCTCCTGGTCAAGCTGCTCGACGCCGCCCAGCGGCTGCCCGTACACCTGCATCCAGACCGCGCGTTCTCCCGCCGGCATCTGGGGATCCGCCACGGCAAGACCGAGGCGTGGATCGTCCTCGACGCCGCCCAGGGGGCCAAGGTACGGCTCGGGTTCGCCGAGTCCATGCGCCTGGCACAGGTGCGGTCGATGGTCGATGCCGGCGACTCGGCTGGCCTGGTCGCGTCGTTGCGAGCCTGCGAACTGCGTCCGGGCGACGCCATGCTGGTGCCAGCGGGTCTGCCGCACAGCATCGACGCCGGTATGTTCCTGCTGGAACTACAGGAGCCGACCGACCTGTCGATCCTCCTCGAAGCCGAGGGCGTGCCCATTGACGTGCGCCGGGACGGCCATCTGGGGCTGGGCTTCGACGTCGCCCTTGGGGCGCTGCGTCTCGACGCACTGGATGACTCCGATCTCGACGGGTTGCTGGTGCGCCGCGAGCAAGGCGCCGCGGAGATCACCAGCCTGCTTCCTGCCGCGGCCGGATCGTACTTCCGTTGCCATCACCTCCGTGCGGTCGATGTCAGCCCGGTCGTGGCCGCCGGCTTCGCGGTGGCGCTCGTCACCGCCGGCGCCGGCCGGCTCGCGACCGAGTCCGGGGAAGCGCTCGCGTTGAGCCGCGGCGACGCCGCGGTTGTTCCGTTCGCCGCTGGACCGTGGCATGTGGAGGGGGCGGTCGAGGCCCTCGTCTGCCGGCCGCCCCTACCGCAGTACGCGGCGGTAATGCCATGAGCAGCTTGGTCGTGGGCATCGACGTCGGTACCACTCGGGTCAAAGGCATCGCCCTGGACCTGCGGGGCCGGGTGTGTGGCGAGTCCGAACGGGCCACCCCATGGCGGTATAGCACCGACGGCCGCGCCGAGGTCGACCCGATGACGCTTGTCCAGCTCGCCAGGCAGGTGGCGGCCGAGGCGGCCACGGGATCGCAGGCGACGGTTGACATCGATGCCCGGGTACTCGCGATCGGGGTGGCCGGGATGGCCGAGACCGGGGTGCTCGTCGACGGTCGCGACCGACCACTGGCGCCGGCCATCGCCTGGCATGACCCGCGGGGGGACGTCGACACGATCGCACGCGAGCTGGGTACCGAGGCGTTCCAGATCACCACCGGCCTGCCGCTGACGGCGTTGCCAACACTGGCAAAGCTGTTGTGGCTGCGCGACAACCACCCAGACATCGACGGCGCTGCGCGGTTCTATTCGGTCGCTGAGTGGGTCGTTCGCGAACTTGGCGGCGAGCCGGTGGCCGAGCTGTCCCTGGCCAGCCGGACCGGCCTGTTCGACATCGGGCGTGCCCGACCATGGGACGCCGCGTTCGGTCTGCTCGGCTGGCCGCCGTTGCTCCCCGAACCGGTTCTGGCTGGCACGCCGGCCGGTCGCGCCGGGGGCGACAGCAATCCGGCCGCGCTGCGCGGGGCCGTCCTGACCGTTGCCGGCCACGACCACCAGGTCGCGGCCTACGGCGTCGGCGCCACGACCGACGGCGCCCTGCTCGACTCGGTGGGGACCGCCGAGGCACTGGTCCGTACCCTGCGACCGCCGCTCGCGGCCGAGCGCATCGCGGCGCTAACCGCCCAGGGCATGTCGGTGGGCTGGGGCGTCGTCGCCGATCACCTGTGTGTCCTCGCCGGACTGCCGACGGGGCTGACCCTCAATCGAGTCGCTGTCATGCTCGGCGCGACCAGCAGCGCCGATCGCGCCGCGCTAGGTGAACAGGCGCTCGCCACCCCGGGCGAGCACCCTACTCTGCGGCTGGTCGACCCCCGATACGGGCAGTTCGGCATCACCGGTATCACCGACGGAGTCACGCCCGCGCTGCTCTGGCGCGCCATCGTCGACGGCCTCGCGGCCGAATCACAACGCGTGCTCGCCCAGATCGACGCCATAGCCGGCCCGTACCGCCAGATCGTCGTCACCGGCGGTTGGCTTCACAACCCGGCGCTGCTCGCCGCCAAGCGCCGGCAGTACCCCGCGATGCGCACGACCGCCGTCGCCGAGCCAGGCGCCTATGGCGCGGCTCTCCTGGCCGCCTCGGCGGCCGGGCTCCCCGTGCCGGCCCCGCCTGGACCCACCCAGGCCGCACCCCACCGAACCCATGGAAGGTGACCAACGTGTCCTTCAGTCTGGATCCGATCGCTAACGAAGTGGGTAGGTTCGCCATCCTCGCGATGGATCAGCGAGGAACCTTGCGCACCATGCTCGACAAGGCCGGCCAACCGTCGACCGACCAGGACCTGAGCGCCTTCAAGGTCGACGTGATCGGTGCGCTGTCACCGCTGGCGTCGGGCGTACTCACCGATGTCGAGTACGGTGTGGGCACGGTGCGGACCGCCGGTGCGCTCGATCCTCGCGCGGGACTGCTCATCGCCAGCGAGCGGTCGCCACAGCCGACGTGGAACGGTGAGCAGCGCACCGAGTACTCCGCTGTCGACCGCGGTCCCGGTTTTGTGGCCGCCAATGGCGGCGTGGCGCTGAAGTTCCTGGTCCGCTGGCGACCCGACCGCCCGGCGGCGCCCGGCGAGCCGGACCTGGCTCAGGAGGCCGTCGACGCGGTCCGGGCCGTCATCGTGGACTGTCGCGAGTACGGCATGCCATCGGTCATCGAGCCGCTGGTGACGAAGCTGCCGACCGAGCGCGAGTTTTCCGCGGAGCAGCGCAGCCGGGCGGTCATCCGCTCGGCGGAACTCCTGGCTGCGCTGGGGCCGGACCTGCTCAAGTTGGAGTGGCCGGGCGATGCGGACGGCTGCCGCGAGGTCAGCAAGGTCTGCGGGAACGTGCCGTGGGCGCTGCTCTCGGCCGGCGTGGAGCATGAGCAGTTCGTCGAGCAGGTACTCACGGCTATGGACGCCGGGGCGTGCGGGTACATCGCTGGACGCGCGTTCTGGGGTGAGGCGGTGTACCTCACCGGTGCCGACCGCCGGCACTTCCTGGAGACCACGGCGACCGAGCGGATGGCGGGCCTCAACGCAGCCACCGAGGGGCGCGGCCGATCCTGGCGTGAGGTCGCAGGACAATGACCGGCCAAGCGAACGGCAACGGCGCCGGCCCCATCGTGGGCGCATACGGCGTGGTGAAGAACTTCGGACACGTACGCGCGCTGCGGCACGCCTCGTTCGAGGCGTTCCCGGGCCAGGTCACCGCGCTGGTGGGGGACAACGGGGCGGGCAAGTCCACGCTCATCAAGATCCTGGCCGGTGTGCTCGCGCCGGACGAGGGCGAGGTGCGAATCGACGGTACCGCGGTCCACCTGGCCGATCCGCACGACGCCAAGCGCCGCGGCATCGAGACGGTCTATCAGGATCTCGCGCTCGCGCCCGATCTGGACGCGGCGGCGAACGTCTTCCTCGGCCGTGAGGTGCGCCGGCTGCTGTTCCTACACAACCACCCGGAAATGCGGCGGCGGACCGCTGTCGCCTTCACTGAGATGGGCGTCGGCCTGGTGCAGGACATGCGGGCGCCGGTGGTTGCGTTCTCGGGCGGCCAGAAGCAGTCCGTGGCCATCGCGCGGGCCGCCATGTGGGCCACAAAAGTGATCATCATGGATGAGCCCACGGCGGCGCTCGGCGTCATCCAGACCACGAAGGTGCTGGAGCTGGTCGAGCGCATTCGCGACCGTGGTATAGCGGTCGTCTTCATCTCCCACAACCTGCCCCAGGTGCTGCAGGTCGCCGACCGCATCGAGGTGCTGCGGCTCGGTTCGCGGGTAGCCCGGTTCGGCCGCGGCGAAGCCGACGTCGACCGGCTGATCGCCGCGATCTCCGGCGCGTTCACGAACGAGGTAACGCCATGAGCAGCGAGCGCAGCGAGGTGACAGCATGAGTACGGAGACGACGCCGGCCGCGCAGGCGACGCAGGAGCCGGTGACCCCCCGCGAGTCGGTGGTACGGACCCTCGTGCGTAACCCGACCATGGTTACGTTCGCCGCGCTATTGATGATCATCGCGGCCTTCTCCGCGCTGGCGCCTGGGGTGTTCACCCAGGGCAGCAACTTCGTGCAGCTGGCCCAGAACGTGGCGATCCTGACCGTGGTCAGCGTCGGCACGACGTTCGTGGTCATCACGGCGGGAGTGGACCTGTCCATCCCGAGCGGCATCGTCCTGGGCGAGGTCTTCTCTGTACACGCCTTGAAACTGGTCAAGACCGGCGCCGGGACGACCGCGGCCGATGTCGCGGCCGACCAGACCAAGGTGGGCTACATCCTGGTGGCGCTGGCCGGCGCGCTGCTGGCCGGGCTCATCATCGGCACGATCAACGGGGTGGTGGTGGCCTACCTGAAGGTGCCGCCGCTGCTGGCCACCCTGGGTACGCTCGGCGCGGGCCTCGGCGCGGCGCTGATCCTGCAGAACGGGGTCAACACCGCGACGTACGCGCTCGACCCGGTCGGCCACGGCTCCTGGATCGCCGGAGTGCCCAACCTGATCCCGATCGCGCTGCTGGTCGTCATCGCCGGCTTCGTGCTGCTGCACATGGCGGTCTTCGGGCGGCACACCTATGCGATCGGGTCCAACCCGGACGCGGCCCGGCGGGCGGGCATCAACGTCGAACGCCATCTCCTCAAGGTCTACATGATCGGTGGCACGGCCGCCGGGTTCGCCGGCTTCCTGTCGGTGGCCTACTTCAGCACGACAAGCATCGGCGGGCACTCAACCGACAACCTGCAGGCAATCACCGCGGTGGCGCTCGGCGGCACCAGCCTGTTCGGCGGCGTGGGCTCGATCATCGGCACGCTCATCGGTGTCTGGATTCCGGCGGTGCTCAAGAACGGCTTCGTCATCACGGGGGTCCAACCCTACTGGCAAGACGTCGCGGTGGGCCTCGTACTCATCGTGGCCGTCTGGTTCGACCAGCTGCGGCGGCGTTCCCGCGATCGCGGCTGACGTCCATCACACCCGCGTTTCGCGTACCGCCCGGACAACCGGCGTCAAGGAGGAAACGATGAGGAACCGCAGATCCGCGGTCGGCGTGGCGGCGTTCGCTGCCGGCCTGCTGCTCGTAACGGCATGTGGGAAGGGCACCACGGCCACACCCGGCTCCACGGCCGGCGGGGTCTCCGGCAAGAAGTTCGTACTCATGGTCGGCGTCAAGGGCGACCCGTTCTACATCTCGATGGAGTGCGGGGCGCAGACGAAGGCAAAGGAGCTGGGCGTCAGCCTGCAGGTGCAGGGGCCGGACAAGTTCGACGCGACCCTGCAGAACCCGCTGATCGACGCGGTGGCCGCGAGCAAGCCGGCCGCGCTGCTGGTGGCGCCCAATGACGTCAAGGCCTCTGCCACGCCGCTGAAGCGTATCCAGAGCGCGGGCACCAAGGTCGTGCTGGTCGACACCATTGTGGACGACACCAGCATCGGCGTGTCTCGCATCGCCACCGACAACAAGCTGGGTGGCGCTAAGGCGGCCGAGGCGCTCAACCAGCTGCTCGGCGGGGCCAAGGGGAAGGTACTGGTTATCTCGACCGATCCTGGCGTGTCCTCAGTGGACGCCCGGATCGCCGGCTTCGAGGAGGCGGTGAAGACCAAGTTCACCAACTTCACGCTGGCCGCGGCCGCGCAGTACTCCCACAACTCGCCGCAGGAGGCCGCCAAGATCGTCCAGGCCGAGCTGCAGCGCAACCCCGACCTCGTCGGCGTCTTCGCCACCAACCTGTTCTCGGCGCAGGGCACGGCGACCGGCGTGCGGGCATCGGGCAAGGGAAGCCAGGTAAAGGTCGTCGGCTTCGACGCCGGACCCGACCAGATCAAGCAGCTGCAGGCGGGTGACGTCCAGGCGCTGGTTGCTCAGAAGCCGTACGACATCGGCGTGCAAGGCATCGAGCAAGCCGCCAACGCGGTGGAGGGCAAGTCGGTGACGGCGAAGATCGACACCGAGTCGCTGATCGTCACCAAGGACAACCTCAACGACCCCTCGGTCAACAAGTACGTCTACAAGGACAAGTGCTGATCCGATAAGGGCGGTGTGGCGCCGGGCGCGCGGGCAAGCTCCGGTGCCACACCGTCCGAGAAGGGCAAGACGTGAACTCAGACCGGACCGTCGACCTCCAGCGACTCGGCGCGGTACGCCGGTTGGCGCGCCTGGCCAGCCACGACGGATTCTTCTTCGTCGCTGCGCTGGACCATCCGGAGAACTACCTCGCGCTGTTCGACAAGGACGTCGCGCGGGTGCCGTACGACACCGTGGTCGGCTCCAAGCTGGAGTTGGTGGCGGAGCTGTCCCGGCACGCCTCGGGGCTGCTGCTGGACCCGGTATGGTCGCTGGGCCAGGCGATCGCTACGCGTACGCTGCCGGGCTCGGTCGGTGTGCTGGCGCCGATCGAGCTCCTCGCCTACACCCCGCACGTCCATCCCGGATGGGACGTGACAACCCGGCTGCGGCCGGCGTGGACCCCGGAGAAGATCGCCAAGCTCGGCCTGGACGGCGTGAAGCTGGTCCTCTTCTACCGCGCCGATCTCGACGAGGCAGCGGCCGGGCAGCGCAAGCTAGTTGCCGATCTGGTCGCCTCCTGCCGGGAACTGCAGTTGCCCTTGGTGATCGAGCCGATCTGGTACCCGATCGAGGCCGACGATCTCGCCGACCCGGCGACACGGCACCGCCGCGCTCGCGCGATCGTCGCGGCGGCGGCCGAGTTCGCCGTGCTCGGTGCGGACGTCCTCAAGGTGCAGTTCCCCGGCTCGGTTGCCTCGGCGGCGGACCGGGCTTCGGCCACCGACGCCGCGCGCGAGCTCGACGCCGCTGTAGGCGTCCCGTGGGTGCTGCTCAGCGAGGGTGCTGGCTATGACGACTTCGCCGTGCAGATGGAGATCACCGCCCGGGCCGGCGCGAGCGGGTACATCGCTGGACGGGCCGTCTGGGCAGACGCCGTGGGGTACCTGCCGGAGGCACGCCGCCGCGCGGCGGTAGCCCGGGCCGGCGAACGGCTCGACGCGCTGAACGTGATCGTGCGAGCGCACGGCCGCCCGTGGACCGAACGAGTCTCCCTCGACGCCGTGGCGACCGCGATGCCGCCGACGTGGTACGAGTCGTACGGGGCGTGAGCGGGCAATGGAACGGGCGGGTCAGACAAAGCACCGGCCGACGGGTGCGCTGCGGCGGAGCCTGCGTGGCCCCGCCCGGGCGTACGTCGTCGCCGGTGCGCCGGCGACGGGCAAGAGCGTGCTCGGGGCGCAGCTGTCCCGGCGGATCGGCGCTGCGCTGCTCGACCAGGACGTCCTCACAGGGCCGCTGACGGCGGTGGTGGCGGACCTGGTGGGTGCGGCGCCGGGCGACCTGGACGATCCACGGGTACGCTCAGCGACGCGCCGGGCGACGTACGACGCCCTCATCGACACGGCCGCCGCCTGCCTGGCGGTTGGCGTACCGGTGGTGCTGGTCGCGCCCTTCACAACGGAGCGGTCGGAAGCCGCTGCCTGGGCCGGGCTCGTCGAGCGCCTCGGCGCGCCCGGCGGCGTCGTACTCGTCTGGACCACCTGCCCACCGGACGAGCTGGCGCGCCGCCTGGCCGCGCGCGGCGCGCCGCGTGACCGGCGCAAGCTCGCCGACCTTGACGGGTTCCTGAACTCCGGCGTGTTCTCCCCGCCCGTAGTGCCGCACGTCGCGGTGGACACCACGATCCCCATTGCGGGACAGATCACAGCAGTCTTGAACGGCACCGCCGACGGACGTGTGACCGGCACAATCGACATCGATGTCACCAGCTCTAGCTGACCCGGCCGTTTCCAGCGAGGAGGACCGTTGCTCATCGCGACTCCGAACATCACCGTCGACCGGACGGTCCGGTTGCCCGAGCTGCAGCCCGGCAGCGTGCTCCGGCCGTACCGCGCCGTGGTGACCGCAGGTGGCAAGGGTCTCAACGTCGGCCGGGTGGCCGCGGCGTTCGGGAGGCGGGCCGCGCTGGTGAGCTTTCAACCCGAGGCGGACGCCGACGTGCTGGCTCGACTCTTCGCCGTCGAGCCGGTGGAGTTCGTCGGGGTACCGGTCACCGGCGACGCGCGAGTGGCCACCATCTACCTGGAGGACTCCGGCCGGGTAACCGTGCTCAACGAGCCGGGGCCGCAGATTCCGGCCGAGGCGTGGCGCAGATACGAGCAGCGGGTCGCCGACGAGTTGGCCACCGGGCAGCACCGGACGCTGGTGTGCTCGGGCAGCCTTCCCCCTGGCGTGCCTGACAATGGGTACGGCCGCCTGGTCGCTATCGGCCACCGCGCCGGGGTCCGGGTGGTGGTCGATGCGGCGCGGGCGGCGCTGGCGGGGACGTTAGGCGCGGGGCCGGATGTCGTCACGCCGAACCTGGCCGAGGCCGAGGGTGTCCTATGGGGACACTCCGACGAGACCGTGACCGAGAGCGGCCCCGAGGTCCCGCTGCGCGCGTGCGCCGCGGTCACGGAACTGTGCCGCCGCGGCGCCCACTCGGCGGCGGTGACCGCAGGGGCCGCCGGAACCGCCTTCGGCGACGCCCAGGACGTGGTGTGGGTCCCGACGGTCACGGTGCAGGTGGTCAACCCCATCGGGGCGGGCGACTCGTTCGTCGGCGGCCTGGTGGAGGCGCTCGAGGCGGGCCGGACCGGGGTGGACGCCGTCGTCTTCGCGGTCGCCACCGCAACCGCCTCGGTGGAACAGGAACTCGCCGGCGGGGTCGATCCGGAGCGGGCACGGCAGATCGCGGTCTACCTGACCGGCGCTGCTCGCCCGGAACGCGACCTGACCGCCGACGCTGCGGCGCGAACGGGGGCATGATGTCGCGAAGGCCCACCCTACGGGACGTGTCTGAGCTCGCCGGCGTCAGCGCGAAGACCGTGTCGCGGGTGATCAACGATGACCCGGCTGTCGCGCCCGCCACCGCCAAGCGCGTCCAGACGGCGATCAGGGAGCTCGGGTTCTATCCCAACCCGGTGGCCCGATCGCTCCGCGTCGGCCGGGACGACGCCATCGGCCTGGTGGTCGAGAACATCGCGGATCCTTTCATGGCGGAGGTGACCAGCGCCGTCGAGGAGGTCGCCCGCGATCGCGGGATGTTCGTGGTTATCGCCAGCGCCGGCTACGCGCCGGAGAACGAGCGCGTGGTGGTCAGCGGGCTCACCAACCGGCGGGTCGCCGGCCTGATCATCACGCCGACTTCGGGTGACCACTCCTACCTCGGCCACCCGCATGTACGGTTCCCCACCGTCTTCGTTGACCGGCCGCCGATCCAGTACGACTCGGACACCGTACTCGTGGACAACGAGGGTGCAGCGCGGATGGCGACCAAGCATCTGATCGATCACGGGCACCGTCGTATCGCCTTTGTCGGCGACCGGCCGTACATCTACACCACCCGGCTGCGCTACCAGGGCTTCCGGGCGGCCATGCTGGATGCGGGAATTCCGGTCGACGAGCGGCTGGTCCGCGTCGACGCCATGGGTACGCAGAATTCGAGCGACGCGATGGCGCAACTGCTCGGCGATGACGACGGTCCGACCGCGGTGTTGTCGGCCAACGCCCGTACATCTTTGGGGGTGGTGCGGGCGCTGCACCAGTGTGACCGCACCGAGGTCGCGCACGTCAGCTTCGACGACTTCCAGGGCGCCGAGTCGCTCAACCCACCGGTCACGGTGGTCTCCCAGGATCCGCAAGGGCTCGGACATCAGGCGGCCACGCTCCTGTTCGACCGGCTAACCGGGGAGACGGGCCCCTCTCGACGGGTGGTCCTTCCGGTGAAGCTGATCGTCCGCGGGTCGGGCGAGCTGCCGCCGCCGACCTAGGACGCAGTGTGCCGTCGGTCGATCAAGTCGCCCGGTCAGCGCTCTGGCCGCCGCCCCGACGTGTCCGGCTGATCTGTACCAGGCACGCCGGGCGTCATAGCGTTACAAGCGAGGAGCCCACGGACGAGTCATGTGGGCAGAGGAGGAGTCATGACGATCCTCGACAGGGCAAAGGTGTCCGCCGAACGGGCGCGGGGCACGGCCAAGCACGGCATGGAGGTGGGCCGCGCGCGGATTGACCAGATGCGGGCCCGGCTGCAGCACCGCAAGCTGCTGCAGCAGTTGGGCGAGGCGTGCTACGCCGAGCACACCGGGGACGGGACACGCGAGGCCGTGGACCGACGGCTCGCCGCCCTAGACGCACACGCGCGGACCGTTTCAGACAAGCAGGCGGCGGGTCGCCCGGAGCCGGCCCGGCAGGCACGGGACATCATGCATCCGGGAGCCGAGTGCATCGGCGAGGACGAGACCGTCGCGACCGCCGCGCAGAAGATGCGCGATCTCGGCGTCGGCTCGTTGCCGATCTGCGGCGCGGATGACCGGTTGCACGGCGTTCTCACCGACCGGGACATCGCGGTGAAGTGCATCGCCGAGGGCCGCGACCCGGCCCAGGTTCGGGCCGGTGACCTGGCCCAGGGCACGGTGTTCTGGGTCGACGCCACCGCCGACCTGGGCGAGGTGCTGCATCAGATGGAGGACCACCGGGTCAAGCGGCTTCCGGTGATCGACAACCACCGGCTAGTCGGCATGATCAGCGAGGCCGACCTGGCCCGTCACCTCGACGAGCACCGGCTGGCCGAGTTCGTCGAGAAGATCTACGCGACGTCCTGACCGCACAGCGACCCACCCTGCGGCCACAGCGACGGGTCCCGCAGGTCGGGGGAACGCGCAGCGACCTTAGTCGGACGTTCACGGCAAGGGCCCGCCGGCTTCGGCGGCCGGCGGGCCTCTGGCCCAACCACCACCGCCCGTGCGGCAGCCGGCGAGGCCGACGTTCGCCTTGTCGCAGGTTCACCCGCTGACCAATGTTAATCAGCCGAGGAGGTGGCGGCGTGCCTCGGTCATCGCGGCGTTGAAGCCGAGATCGCGGACATCGATGTAGGGCAGTGCCAGGCGGGCGCACTCCCGGCGGTGGTAGTCGCTCTCGTGGCGTATCCACGCTGCGGTGGCGTCCAGCTCGGCGCGGGAGGCGCCCTCGTGCTGCGACTTCGGGCCCCGGTAGGAGGCGAGATCGTCTCCGGAGAAGCCGACGTTGCCCAGAAAGCACGCCCGGATGGTGATCCCGGGCAGCGCCGCCTCGATGTCGGCGAGTAGATGGTCGTCATGTGGTGTCGGCGGCTGGGTGCCGGGCTGGGGGAAGATGGCCAGGAACTCGTGGCGACTGCTGGCGGGTAGCCGCTAGGCGTGCGCGGCGACTGCCGCCACGATTCCGTCCAGCTCCAGGGTTCGCAGCCGAGACTCCAGTGCGTCCAGGAATTCGCCGAGTCCTGGCGTCCTACGGCGTCGACTGGTGGTCACGGCTGCCCCATCCGGTGGTAGCGGGCGGGATCGAAGTCCGCGCCGAGCGTCTCTACCGCGTCGTCGTGGTCTGGGCTGGCCGGGTCGGCGAGAGCGGCAAGCAGGTGTCGGTACCCAGCGGCACCGCCGACATCCTCGGGCGGGCAGGCCCCGCCACCGTCGAGAATGGTGAACACGTTGTCGGGGCCGCCGGGCCGGACCTCGTCGACGGTGACGGTGTGCGCCCACTCGTCGCCGAAGTCGTAGACGTAGGTGAACCGGGCGCCGCGGTCGGCGGCGATAGAGACCAGCCGCTCACCGTCGGCGGGGATCTCACCGGAGTCCGAGCGGGGGTCGATGATGGTGTACTCGTCGGTCTCGAAGACGTACATGTGGGTGTCCTGCCAGCCCATGGCGTCCTGGATCATCAGGTGGACCTGGTCCAGCGGCGTGTTGGACGGTATCGCGACGCGCCGCCACATCCGTGGCGCGACACCGTCGAGTTCGATGGTCAGGATGAGCGATGCCGGGTCGGGCGGTTCGACCGCGAGGAAAGCGGGGGAGCCGCAGCATTTCTTGTACTTGCCACCGGAACCGCACCAGCAGGGCCCATTGCGCTCTGGTGGCCAGTTGATCGCATCGCGGCCGGTTTCGTAGAGCCAACCGGTGTAGGCCAGGCGGGTCTGCCGGTTGGCCGGATCCTTCTCCGCCCGCTGGGCGTATGCCAGCAGGCCGGGCACGTCCAGCGGAACGACCCGGATCCCGGCGGCGGGTCGCTCGGCCATCGCCCGCAGGGCCTGTTCGGTCTCCCGGCGGTAGTCGGCGTGGTCGCGGTAGCTGGTGGCATTCAGCAGGCCGTGAGCCCACGCCGCCTCGTACTCCGCCGGGGGGAAGTAGGCCATCTGGTACACCGTCGCACGCGGCGCGGGGATGGGATGCACGGTTCGCATGCGATGATCCTTCTGGTCTCGTCAGGCAAGGTCAGGCTGGGGTATCGGGCGGGATGATGTATCCCAGCGCCCGCAGTGCCTTGCGGAGCTCGGGCTCCCGGTCGACCGTGACGGCGAGGTGCCGGTCACCGACCAGTTGGCACCCGCCACGCAGCCGGCGATCGCCAGCGATCAACGTGGCCAAGGCGGGATCGGCGCACTCGATCAACCGGACCATGCCCAGGTTACGCAGCCGCCCAACCCGCGTCGCGACGTCGGCGAGCAGCGTGGCCACCGGGTTGGGGAGTTCATGAGTGGCGCGGGCAGCGAGAAAATGGCGCAGCTGATCGAGGCCGCGTCCGGCGTCTAGGGCGGCCAGCAGCGACGCCTCGCGCAGTGTCCAGACCCGGTCCGCGGTCCGGGCCGCGTACGCGTCCAACATCAGCCTGTCGGCCGGTGGCAGTTCTCCGGTGACCACGATGTCCAGGTTGGGCAGCACTTTGAGCGTCTGCTGCGCGGGTCCGCCGGATGGGGGTTCGTACCTGTCGGTCAAGCCCAGCACATAGGTGCCCAGGGCGTTGAGGCGTACGGCGCGAAGACCGTCGTAGCGGCTGAGATAGTCCAGATCGTCAGTGCCCCAGTTGCTGCGGAAGTCGTCGCGGGCCCCGACAGGCTCGGTGTAGTCCAGGTCGAACAGGCCCAGCGTGCCGGCGTACTCGAACAGCACGGCCAGGGTGTACCGGCCCTCCAGGATCGGCCAGTCCGCGAAGCCAGCGTAACCGAGGCTGCCGTACTCCGGATCGCTGATGTGCAGCCGCCACAGGGCCCGGTCGCTGCGCGCGACGGTGGGGGACAGGCCGGCGCGGCGCATCATGGCGAACAGGTCGTCCACCGGTACCCATTCGTCTGCCGGGCAGCGGGCCAGCGCGGTGGCCACGGTCTGCCGGCGGGTCTTCGCCGAGGTCAGCGTGTTGGTGGTGCGCTGGCCTTTAATGTGCTCGACCCGGCTCAACTCGTCGATGACCGCCTTGCTGACCCACGAGCGCCACAGCCCGCGGATCGTTTCCGCCGGTGGCCGGCCCAGCGCGGCGCGGCCCTTCGCGGTCAACTGCAACCGGCTACCCGCCAACTCTGCCAATCCGCCAGCCTGGATCAGCAGCGGCCAGGCGAACGCGGCGATCGGTTCGGCTGGGTAGATGTCCCCGCCGGCCAGCACCTCGGCCACCGCCGAGACAGTCGTGGCCGCCGGCCGCTGGGTCTTCTCGCTGCACCGAAGCTTGCCCGCCCCGCACAGTTGCAGGACGGCCAGCACGTTGGCCAGCGCCTCCGCCTGAGTAGGCCGGACCACCCGGCGGTCCTCGTCGGTGTCGTCGTCCGTTCCGCTGCCTTGTGCATCCATAGCCGGCCACTGTAGTAGGGCGTCGAAGCGCCGTGAGCCGGTCGGGACCGTCCTCGGTTCGAGTGAATTTGTGCCGCTTGGTCTTCACTACAGGATCCGATGGCGTCGAGACTCGTATTCGTGACAGCCACCAGGATGGGCGCGAGAGAAGCCGGCCCCAGCGCGCTCTCCGCCTTACGCTCACGGACCCTGAGGTGGTGCCGATCACGGACCATCAGCACCGCCAAGCAGTTGAGCTCCTCGCGGCCATGATCGTGAGCTGGGTTCAGTCCACCAACCGTGGGGCACCGGTGGCCGAGCACCACGCTGACCGTAAGGAGCCAGCCTCGGAGGGACCTGAGGCTGGCTCCACGGCCAACATCAAGCAAGACGGTTCGGCGTAGCTGCCTCATCCTGCCTCGGCCGCAGGATGACACGCTCCTCAATAACGAGCTGACCAGGCCGTCGCGGGCCTGTCGGCGTTTGAGGTGGTGGAGTTCGCGGCCCGACCGCGCACCAACGCCGAGATCGAGGATCTGCTGCAGGCGCGGCTCGGTGACCACAAACCGGGCGTGTGGTGGGCGCTGCGAACATTCGCGCCATCGGTACGCGCCCCGATCGGCGGGCCGTGGTCGTTCGGCTCCCGGTCGTCCTAGCTGGCGGCTGGCATACAGCTACCGCCGGAGCGTCGCGACGAATGCGTACAGCGGCTGGTCCGCCGCTACCTGGAGGCGTTCGGACCCGCCTCGGCCGCGGACGTCGCACAGTTCACCTGGCTCACCCGATCGGTGGTCCGGGACGCTCTGCGTGCGCTGGTCGGTGAGCTCGCGAAGCTCGGAGGCCCGGACGGGGCCGCGCTGTTCGACGTGCCCGGCGCGCCGCTACCGGCCGAGGACACACCCGCGCCGCCGAGACTGATGCCGATGTGGGACAGCATCCTGCTCGCCTACCACGACCGCAGCCGAGTGTTCCCGCCTGACTACCGCCGCCTGGTCATCAGGCAGAACGGCGACGTCCTGCCAACCCTGCTCGTCGACGGCTACGTCGCCGGCGTCTCGCGCCCGGTTGGGGGAGGCATCGAAGCCACGGCGTTCCACCGGCTCTCCGACGAGGCGTGGACCGGGCTCGCGGCCGAGGCCCGCGCGCTGATGGCGGTGCTGGCCGAGCGCGAACCCCTCAAGCTGCCGAGCACCGAAGCCAGGCTGTTGCCCAGCTGAGAGGACTCATGCGGATGCGGTCTCGGGCGGATGCGGTCTCGTGAGCCGTGCCGCGCCGCATACGGCACACCATCCCCGAGCATGCCGACCAGGTCGCCCGCGGAGCGGCCAAAGCTTCGCCGGTGCGCGGCCACCCACCGTCGGGCCGGCCGCCTACCGGCAGCGCAAGGGCGTCGGACGCTGCTTCACCCGACTCAAACGTGGCGCGACCTAGACCTGATGTGGAACGGCGTTGTCAAGTATCGCGGGTGTTGAGTACTGGTTTGTCGGTTGTTTGGTCGGCTCCCGGGCCGGTGCTGGGCAGGCGCCGGCGGCCCGTCGGGTCAAGACGCAGCGCCCGCAGCGCGTCAGCGCGAGGACGTACGGTCTTGACGCGGCGGGTGAGCCGGTCGCCAGACTGGTCCGGCGGGGGTCGGGGTAGCGGGTGGGCACGACGCGTCGGGCCGGGGCGGGTCGGTGCGCCGCCTGTCTGATGTACGCGTGTCGAGATCGCATGCCGGGGATGCGCAGGAGGTGGCCCTTGACTAACAGCGGCGGTCACCGCGGATGCGGCCAGCCATAGGTCGAACGGGGATCGGTCCTGCCACGGCGTGCCCCGACGCGTCGTGGGTGTGGCGCGCGCGGCCGGGTGACCGACCGTCGGGTCCGCGCGCGGGCTCATGATGGGTGGTTTCCTTCGTCGGTCAGTCGGTGGTCATTTCGGCCCACGGGGACCCGGCCAGCTCCCGGGCCACCGCGACGGTGACGACGTTGCGGAAACCGGCCGCACAGCCGCTGCTGGGCGGCCCACGAGCGGGCCACGGTGGTCGGGTCGACGCCGCGCTGGCGGGCACGCAACTGCACGACGACGGTGGGCCGGTGCTGGTAGGCCCAGGCCGACTCGATCAGTTGGGTGCGCAGGTGAGCGTTGCCGGCCTTGGTGATGTGTCCACGGTGGACACTCTCGCCGGAGGAGTACTCGCTGGGCACCAGTCCGGTGAAGCCCATGAAGGCGCGGGCGGTGGCGAAGCGCCGCCAGTCGCCGACCTCGCTGGCGATGCTCAGCGCACCGAGCTGGGCTATGCCGTGGTAGGCGGCCAGCCTGGCGACCGCGTCAGTGAACGGGCCGTGGGTGTACCAGTGGGCCAGGTCGGCCTCGATGGCCCGCCAACTCGGCGTCCCGGGGCCACCAGCATCGCCCGGTAGTGGGCGTAGGTGACGCGCAACGCCGCCTCGTCGAAACGCTGGCCGAGCAGCCACTGCTCGTGCTTGACCGTCCACGCCTGGCCATCGCGCCAGATCCGGTCGTGGCGCAGCAGGAACTTGCTTAACCGGTGCCGGGTACGGATCCGGTCGGCGACCAGGTCGGCGCGGTCGCCGCTGGCTGGTTGTGCCAGTTATTCGGTGTGGCCAAAGGCTTTGATCTCTTCCGCTTCCTCGGGTGTGAGTTCGCGGGGTGCTTGGCCGCGGGCGAGTTTGGCGGCCTGGATGTGGTGGCGGATGTCGTCGACGATCTCGGGGTTGGCCAGGGTGGAGACGTCGCCGACGTCTGTGAAGTTGGAGATGCCGGCGATGACCCTGCGCATGATCTTCCCGGAGCGGGTCTTGGGCATGTCCGCCACGATCCATACGTTGGCGGGTCGAGCGATCTTGCCGATCTCGTGCTCGATCGCTGCGGTGACCTTCCGGGCGATGTCGTCGCTGGGTGTCAGCCCGGGTTTGAGCGCGACGTACATCTCGACGGCTCGGCCGCGGAGCTCGTCGATGACGGGGACGGCGGCGGCTTCGGCGATCTCGGCGACGGTGAGGCTGGCCGATTCGAGCTCCTTGGTGCCCAGGCGGTGCCCGGCCACGTTGATCACGTCATCGACCCGGCCGAGAATGCGGAAGTAACCGTCGGCGGCCTGCACCGCGCCGTCGCCGGCGAAGTACGGCCAGTCGCGCCAGTCGGTGCTGTTCTTGTCGCGGCAGTACTTCTCGTAGTAGATCTGCACGAACCGATCGGGCTGACCCCAGACGGTTTGGAAGATGCCCGGCCACGGGTTGCGGATGCAGATGTTGCCCGCCTTGCCGGCACCGGCGGGTACCTGCTCGCCGTTCTCGTCATAAATGACCGGGTAGACGCCGAGCACGCCGGGACCGCAACTGCCGGGCTTCATCGGTTGCAGGGCGGGCAGCGTAGCGCCGAGGAAGCCGCCGTTCTCGGTCTGCCACCAGGTGTCGACGATGACCGCCTCACCCTTGCCCACCGTGTCGTGGTACCAGCGCCATACCTCGGGTTCGATCGGTTCCCCGACCGTGGTCATGTGTTTGAAGTGGTAGTCGTACTTGGTGGGTTCGTCGGGGCCGAGCTTGCGCAGCATCCGGATCGTGGTTGGCGCTGTGTGGAAGATATTGACCCCGAGCCGTTCGGCGATGCGCCACGGGCGGCCGGGGTCAGGGTAGGTGGGAACCCCCTCGTACAGGACGCTGGTGGTGCCCAGCGACAGGGGGCCGTAGACGATGTAGGAGTGCCCGGTGATCCAGCCGATGTCCGCCGCGCACCAGTAGGTGTCGCCCGGGTGGATGTCCTGGTAGAACTTCGAGGTGCCGGTCACGTAGGCCAGGTATCCGCCGGTGCTGTGCTGGCAGCCTTTGGGTCGGCCAGTGGTGCCGCTGGTGTACATCAGGAACAGCGGCGCCTCGGCCGGCATGGACACCGGTTCGACCCGCTTACCACGGTAGTCGGCCAGGAGGTCGTCGACGAAGAAGTCCCGACCCGTGACCATGGGCGAGGCGGATGCGTACTGGCCGGGGTGGCGGCGCCAGACCAGGATCTTGTCCACCTGCTGACCCACCTCGGCGGCCCGGTCGAGGGCCTCGTCGGCCTTGGACTTGTGGTCGACCAAGGCGCCGTTGCGGTAGTAGCCGTCCATGGTGACCAGGATGCGGCTGCCGGAGTCGGCGATGCGGTCCCCGCAGGCGGCGCCGCTGAACCCGCCGAACACCTCCGAGTGGATCACGCCGAGACGGGCGCAGGCTAGCATCGCCACCGGCAGTTCGGGCACCATCGGCAGGTGGAAGGTGACCCGGTCACCGACCCGCAGACGGGCGAAGTCACGCAGCAGCGCGGCGAACTCGTTGACCCGCCGGTACAGCTCCTGGTAGGTGATCGCCTGGCTGTCGTCGCCTTCCGGCTCTGGTACCCAGATCAGGGCAGCCTGGTTGCGGCTCGTGGCCAGGTGCCGGTCCACGCAGTTGTAGCAGGCGTTCAACCTGCCGCCGACGAACCACTTCCAGAACGGCGGGTTGCTGGTGTCCAGCGTGGTGTGCCAGCGGGCGTCCCAGTGCAGCATGTCCGCGTACTCGGTGAAACACTCGGGAAACTGCTCCTCGGCAAAGCGGTCCAGGATCGTCGGGTCGGCCGCATTGGCCTGGGCGATGAACGCCGGCGGCGGCTGGTAGTACTGCTCCTCCCGCCAGTGCACGGCGATCTGTGCCTCGGAAACCTGCACCTCAGCGGCCTGCGGCCGGCTTGCCGGTGGTTCTTGCTGTGCGGTCATGCTGCGACCTCCCGATCCTCAGTCATCTGGGAGCAGGCCCGAACAGACACCGAACTCGCGTAGCTGGGCCCCGACGGTGGCCAGTCGGTCGAAGATGGCCGCCTCGCCCCGCGCCAGGCGGGCCCAACACAGACCGTCGGCCAGCTCCAGCGCCCGTGCCTCGACATCGGCAAGCGCGCACAGCGGTGAGGTCTCCGCCGCGCGGCGCAGGCGGGCCACCTCACCCGCGCAGGCCTCGCCCTGGGCGTCGCCGGACGCGATGGCTTGCAGCCGTGCCAGCAACACCGAAAGCTCACCGGCGATGTACTGCTGCGTCATCCCGACCGCCACCCGGCCACTCACCGGCCCGCCCCAGCGCGGGCGTCCCTGACCCCACCGGGGTGGACGCGCGCGGCACGCCGATACCGCCTTGCGCGCGGTGTCCGCACGCTCGGTCCGGCCATACCCGCCTCCTCCCAGATGCTGGGAGAGACCTCATCGTATCGCGGCGCCGGTCGATGCGGTGTGCCAGCCGAAGCAGCCTCGACAGCCGGTCGACCCCAGGTGTCGTACTTGTGGCGCCAGTCTCGGCTACCCACCAGCGCACTCCTGTCACTCACGGCGCGCCTGTCCCTCTGGTCGCGCCGCCACCGTCCCACGCACATCGATGCATATGGACAGATCCGTGTGATGATGAACTGCAGCGCCCACGCCTGCGCTCCGTCGAAGGCTCTCATTCGCGTTCCTGTGGGTCCTGGCTCACTACGCCCCTGTACGTGGAGAAGCGGGTCAGCAAGGGGCTGGCCGGCTTGGGCGTGGGTCTGGCCTACAGGACCGCGATCCTGGCTCTGGCCCGATCACTGGCGCCTCCGGCAACTTCGCCCGCACCTTCGGCGCAGAACTGGCCGCCAAGCTGGGCGGGGGTTCGGCACACTGGAGCCAGTTGTGGATCTGCGTGGTCGCTCTGCCGGTGGGTGGGGTCGTGGCGGTGTACGCCTACGACGTGCTGATCGCCGGACGGCCGCTGATGGCCGCCTCGACCGGCCCGGGCCGGCACCGGAACTGCGACGGCGAAGCTGGCCTGACCGACCGGACAGCCGGCTGCAGGTGTGGCCTCCGCCCGGCGCGGGGCCACACCTTCCTTCGGTCCGGGTCACCGCCGGCTGATACCCGGGCCTACCTGCACGGCTCGCCCGGTGGCGGGTGCCGTTGCGGCTCCTCGTCGGCGACCGCGTCACCATCGGCGTGCCCGCCCGGTGCCGGCGAGTGCGCCGCTTCGTCGTGGAATGCGATGTCGTCGTGGATCACGGGGTCGCTCAGCCTCGTTGCCTTCCTGCTCTTCCACCTCTGGGTGCTCCTCGCCGGCATCACCATGGCCGTGCGCCCCGCAGTCCCCATTGCCGCACCGACTCAGCCCGAACTGTCCGACGCTCTCCCACACGCCGCCGCCTAGGAGATCCCTGGCGTGAACAGCGGCTGCACCTTCACGCGCGGAAGGTGCAGCCGATGTCGCACCGCCCACGGTCAAAGGACAGCGTCGCCTGGATTCTCGCGCAAGAGGTTCAGGTCTCGGCCGGCGTTGGCCGGACCGAGTCGGCCCGAACGTGTTCGGCCCTGCCGGCGGCGTCGACCCCGATGTCAACCCGACGAAAGGCCCGGCGAGGCGACGAACCAGCCAGGCCAGTTCGATGCGGTCCTTCGTCCTGCTAGACCAGCTCGGTGATGTGCACCTGCACGCCGTCGACGGTGCGGGTGCCGCGGTCGATCTCGCGCATGACTCGGCTCATGGAAACCTCCGGTGCGGGGTTGGCGGCAGTCAGTTCGAGGCGGGCAACGGTCGGTGGTCCAGCGGTCGCGGTGGACGGATGGTGGCGTCGGGTGGCGAGCCGTTGCTCCCACCTGCGTTGCATGCCGGACTGGCGCTCGTAGCCGGCGAAGGCGGCCCACCGCCGAAGGGTCAGGCGGCGTGCCGGCGCCGTGGAGTCGTACGGTTCCCTCACCGTCCGGACGGCAACCGAGGCGGCGGCGAGTTCCTCGACGATCTGGTTGAGGTGGTCCATGCGCCGGGACAACCGGTCGAGCTGGTGCACCAGCAGCAGGTCGAACGCGCCCGATGCCGCCGCGCCCAGCACGTGCTGAAGGGCCGGGCGCTTCGCGCGCCAGCCACGGGTCGGTGCGACGTCGCGGTAGATGGCCACGTCAGCGTCCGCTGGGGCCCGATGTCGTTGCGCTGGGCCTACAACCACATGAACAGCGAGTACAGCCGCCATAGCGGCCAAGCGGACCTGCTTCGCCAGCGGATCGACGGACTTCCGGAACGTGAGCATCGCGTCGTTGCCGGTTCACCGGCGATCGGGTCCGGGGTAATCCAACCCTGGGGAGAACGCCGGTTGACGTCCCTGCCGCGACGGAGGGGCACCGCAGGGAGGAGCGACCGGCTACGCTGGCGCCTCGTGCGAATCGGTGCACGAGGGGCGGTTCTGCCGGGCGCGGCGATCCTCGCCGCAGTCCTGCTGGTATCGGGCTGCCGCAACGGCACGCAGCCCGCATTCCACGAGGTGGCCGGCACACCCTGGTCCGCTCCGGTATCGGCCTCGTCGCCGGCACTGGGCACGGCCGAACCCAAGCCGACCGGCGGCCGCACGCCGGCCGCGACGCCGACCCGACGGCCCGAGCCCACGCGCCCCGGGTTCACCCCTGCGCCGCTGTCGTTGACGCTCACCGAGCCGTTCCCGCCGATCCAGGGCCGCCAGATTACCGCGATCTACCAGAACCTGTGCGGCGATCCCTCGCGCGCCCTGGTCTACGTCGACGTCGCCGACCCGGCGAACATCTCCAGCGTCTGGTACGAGTACCACGTGCGGACCCCGATACCCTTCGATGGCGAGAACCGCAGCCCCAGCGTGGCCGACAACTTCCGGGTCTGGCGCGGCATGATCGGCCCGTTCGACGCCAACCCGCGCAACGCCGACGGCGGGCCGATCACGGTCACGGCGCACGGCGTGTACCGCGACGGCAGCGAGCGTACCGTCACCGCGATCTGGACCCTCAAACCCTGCCACCACTGACACCCGACGATGTCGGTGCCAGCGCGGGTCGACGTTTCGGACGCCTGCTGGATACGGCAGGTGCGCGGTGATCTGCGTGCCCGGTCGGGGCCGTTGTCGATGCGCAACGAACCGCCGAAGGCAGCCACCGGGTCGCGGATCCGGCGGTCGGGTGTGTCATGCGCCGCCAGCGACAGCTCAGCGGCCGGTAGGTTGAGTGCTCATGCGACTTCGCGACGCCCTACGCACCACGGCCGCCGTCCGCGAGTTCAGCGACGAACCGGTCAGCGACGAGGTGGTGTACGCGATCCTCGACACCGCGCGCTTCTCCCCTAGCGGCGGCAACCGCCAGGGCTGGCGAGTCGTGCTGATCCGCGATTGCCAGCTCCGGCGGGCGTTACGCGACCTGTACCGGCCGGCGTGGCGCGAGTACCTCGCGCAGGCCAAGGCCGGCCTGGTCGCCTGGGCACCGATCACTGACCGGGAGCGGGAGCGGCAGGCGATCGCGGAGGCGGCTGCTGGCCCCGCATTGACCGAGGCCGAGCGCGCCGGGTTCGTCGAAAATCTCGACCGGGTGCCGGTACTACTGGTCCTGCTCGCCGACCTGCGGACGCTGGCCGCGACCGACCGCGACCACGACCGGTACACCTTCGTCGGCGGCGCCTCGATGTACCCGTTCGCATGGAGCATCCTGTTGGCCGCCCGGGAGCACGGGTTGGGCGGCGTGCTCACCACCATGCTGGTACGTCATGAGGCCGAGGTCCGCACGTTGCTCGCCATCCCCGACGAGTACGCGCTCGCGGCCGTTATGGCGCTGGGCCGCCCGATCCATCAGCCGAGCCGGCTGCGCCGCGCGCCCGTGGAGGCATTCACCACCATCGACCATTTCGACGGGGTACCACTCACCGCGGACGGTCAAGCCACGACGATCGGCTAGCCGGCGACCGGGCACACCGGCAGCGGATTCGGGCCGGTCGGTGGGATTCCTCATGTGGAGGTGGGCCTACCGGGAAAGGAGGTCGCGCGATGCCGTGGTGCAACACCTCGTTGGCGCGCAGGCTGGGGCTGCGGATGCTGATCGTCCAGGCGCCGATCGCCGGCGGATGCTCGACGCCGCGTCTGGCGGCTGCCGTGTCGGCGTCTGGCGGGCTGGGCTCACTCGCGGGAGCGATGGTGCAACCCGATGAGCTACGTGCCGCCATACGCCAGGTGCGGGCATTGACTGAAGCCCCGTTTGCGATCAACCTTTTCGCACCACGACCCGCCAGTGCGGCTGGTGCGTGACGAGGAAGCTGGGCAGTGCGGCTTCCTGACGGTCGAGAGCGGACGGTTCGTTCCCGCTGGTTGTCGCGCCAACCCGGACGGGCTGTGGACCGCCCGGCAGGCTAGAAACCTGCTCACGGATCTCGTGGAACGCGCCGACGGGTTCGAGGTTCTCATCCGGGACCGGGCCAGCCAGTTCACTGAAACCTTCGACGCCGTGCTGGCCGACGCCGGCATCACCGTCTGCAAGGTTCCGCCGCGCAGCCCACAGGCGAACGCGTGTGCGAGAGGTTCGTCCTCACCGTGCGCAGCGAGGTAACGGACCGCGTGCTCATCTTTGGCGAACGACACCTCCGCCGAACGCTCGACGAATACACTCGTCACTACAACGGCCGACCGTCCACACCGGCACTCGATCTGCAGCCGCAACGATCCGACCGTCCACCCGTTGACCTCACACACCAGCAGATCAAGCGCCGGCCCATCCTCGGAGGGCTCATCAACGAGTACGAACGAGCCGCGTAGAAGTCGAGCTCATCGGCCGTGACAGGGTTTTGGAACCCCACAGGACTACATAGCCAGCGCCCGCCTGCCACAAGCCGCATGAAACTTGCCTCAACCGTGAAGCCCACCGCGACCAAAGATCGCTAGAGATGCGCCGGACCAGGCCCGTGCGAGTTCTTCGGCAGCGCGGGAGATATCGGGCTCGGCAAGGCGGGTGATCAGCATATCGGCCGATGCATCGAGGAAGGGTCGGGGAGCGGTGTGTGCGACTCGGCTCAGGCGGAAACGGACCGACCGGGTGTGGCCGCCCCAGTGCCGAAGCCTGGGGCGGCGCCAGATCAGCCCGTCGGAGCCTCCCACCGTGTGGTGTGGAGCTTTACGACAACGGAGTTGACCGTCAGGCCGGCGGAGTTGCCTGCAGGCATTGATCGGGATCGCCTGGTAGCCCGGGGGGCGGGTCGGCCATCAGGAAGGACACGGTCTGAGATTGTGTGTTCAGCTGTGGCTGGTCGTCATCGTATGCCAGCGCGAAGGCTGTATTCTTCTCTCCGGCGGTGGCCGGGACGAATGGGCCCTGGGCGACCGTGACCTCGTACGGTGCCGTGCTGTCGGTGGCCAGCAGATGGCCGTTGAGGTAGAACTCAACCCGCTCGATCCCGTTATCGGCGATGACCGGGATGTCATCGGTGGTGATCAGCCGGAGCTGCATGATTTCATTGTCGGGGTCCACCGCGACGGCGGTGAACGTGACGGGGCACCCGAGCACGCCCACGAATCCATCGGTCGGGCCCGTCAAATCCACTCGGGGTGGCAGGTTCACAGCGATCGGAGCATCCACCGATCCAGCCACCGCAGTCGCTACGCCGGCGGCCGAAGCCACCACCGCGGCGAACATCAAGAACCCGATGCGAATCAGCCCGCGTCTCATGTGCTACTCCTTCTACTAATGATTGGGTGAGGAAAAGGTCTACGGTGACGACGAGGTGCCGGTTGAGGATCCAGCCGTCGAACGGTCTCATGCGGTTGTAGGTTCGCGTTGAGTGTGTGTCGGATCCTCCGAGCTGTCCCCTTCAGGCGGTGACATCACGCTCCGTCCAGGGTCAGTCCGAGATTTCGTTGATGTCCTTGGCGTGGTCCGTCGAGTCGGAGCTGTGCTCCGACTAGAAGGGATCACTTGGGATCATGGAAGATCGGTCCGAAGTAGAGGTTTGCGAGCCGGTTCCGGTTCGCTGGTGTCGCGGTGCGCGGCCCTTCGGGCACGGCCGGTTGGCCCGCGCCCGAAGGGGTCGCGCGTGCGGCTATGAGCCTGAGCGTCCGACCGCCCGTTTAGTAGGGAAGGGGAAGCTCAGGGCAGGGCAGGTCGCCGCACGGGTTCGGATCCGGATCCGGATCCTGTGGGGGTGGAGGGGCCACGTTGAAGAAGAACCGGAAGTGGGCCTGGCTGCGGATCGCGCCGCCGGTGTTGCCCGGTTGGTAGGTGGCGCTGTAGGTGTGAACTGACCCGTAGGAACCGGAGTCGGTAAAGGCTTTCTGGTTGGAGACACAGTTGGAGCCCGCCCGGTTCCCGACGACGGTTCGCACGTACAGACCGTTCTGGTCAGTGACGTCCCAGAAGGGGTCCTCGCCGGGTATGAGGCCGTTGCCGCCCAGCTCAAAGGAGATGACGGTGTCGGCGGGGACGGAGAAGTCGTAGGTTGGGCCGTTGATCGGGTCGTTCTCGAACTTGGTGAAGGTCCCGGATCTGATCAGGTAGACATGTCCGTTGGTCGCACACCTAGACGTGGGCGGCGGGGGCGGAGGTGGTGGCGGTGGTGGCGGGGACGCTAGGACGTCGAAGCCGATCCGGTCGAAGTACTGACCGACGTGGGCGGTGGCGATCCATTGACCGACGGAGCTGGCAAGCCAGGTCGGGCATGTGCCGGACCAGTTGCCGTTGCCGTCGGTGCTCTGTCCCAGGCAGCCGGTGAGCGCGCCGGTCTGAACGTCGTTGAGCGTGGTGGTCCAGCTGATCGGCGAGTTAGGTGGCGCGCCGGAGATCGTGAAGGCCGTGCTCTCGCCGATGCCGAATTGCGGTTTGTCGACGTCGAGCATGGATATGCCACCGGGGTTCCACGGGTTGCACGGGTTCACCGTGAGGTCGGCCACTACGCCGGCGCTGAACGTGAGGTCCACCGAGATCGAACAGCTGTCGCCGATCTCGTAGACGGTCTTGCCGCCGCGGTCGCCGATGCCGACCTCGCTGGTCCGCCTGATGCCGATGGTGTAGAGGATGGAGAACGTCGACCGGTGGGCGGTGATGCCCGGTGAGATTTCGAACGGCTTCGGCGTCGGGTCACCGATTATGGAGGGGACTAGGGAATTGCCGGGGTTGAGGGACGGCCCGCCGGTGATCTTCGCGGAGGTGTTGCTACCGCGGGCATCGCTGCACCATTCGTAGCTGATCCTCGGCGCGGCCATGAGCTGGCCCCGTTTGTCGGTGACGTTCTTCTGCCATTCGTGCGTGTGCTTGATGCAGGACCCGACCTTCTTCTTGGACTTGAACGTGCCCGATCCGAACGTCGCGAACAGGTGGGTGGTGCCGATGCCGATGCACCTGATGACCCTCGCCCCGGGTCGGCTGTTGCAGCTTCCCCAGGGCCGGCCGTCCAGCGAATCGAGGTCGGCGGTGAAGATGGTCTCGAGCACGTCGCCGGCCGGGTAGCTCGACGAGATGGTGACCGAGCTCTGACTGGTCCTCGACCCGCCGGTACCGCGAACGGTCGGCGCCACCTTCAGCTCCGGGTTCGGGGCGGGGAACGGGAGGGTCCGGTCGACGAGGGCGGCCTCGCCCGCGAAGCCGACGTCGGAGGTGCACTCGATGCGGCCGGCGAAGTCGACCTTCACCGAGATACCACCCTGCTGGTCGGGGATCTCGGTGATGCGGTTGGTGAAGAAGAAGTTGCAGCCGCCTCCGCCACCACCCGGGCCCGGGTCCGGGAACGGGTCCTCGATCGGCAGCAGGTTGCCGATCGCGCCGTCCGCGAGCGGTGGGGTATTGACCGGTTCCTCTGAGGTCACGTCCGCTGGTGCCGGGGTCGCGACCGCCTGGTCGACGCGGCTCGTGCTCAGCCGCCACTGCTGGTTGGTACCGCCGTTGCAGTCCCACTGCTGGATCGCGGCGCCGTTCTCGATCGACGCGCCCGCCACATCCAGGCACTTACCGGAATGGACGGCCCTCAGGGTGACCGTCTCCCCGACCTCCGGCGGCGAGCTGAGCAGCCAGCGCTGGTTGGTGCCGCCGTGACACTGCCATTGCTGGACCGGTGCTCCGTTGTCGATGGATCCGCCGGGAACATCCAGGCATGCGCCTGAGTTGACCGATCTCACCAGGTACGTGTCGGTGTTGCTGACCGGCTCCAGGCGCCACTGCTGGTTGGTGCCCCCGTGGCAGCCGTACTGCTGGACGTGTACGCCGTTGTCCCAGGACCCGCCCGGAACGTCAATGCACCTGGAGGAGTGGACGGCGCTCAGGGTCACCGCATCGGCTTCCATCGCCAGGGCGGGTGCCGCGGGCGCGACCACGATCAATGCGGTCGCGGTCAACGTCGACACGGCCATGGCCAGGCCGCGTCTGGCGGCGGAGCCTCCTCGCGGTCGCCCGCGTGATGATTTGACCAAGTTGGTCCTCCCTTCGGCGGCGCGTGGAGGCCGTCCGCGTCACGGCCCCGGGAACGCCGCTGTCACCTCGGATGTCGTCGTTCGCATGCCTCGAGCGGTCGGCCGCGAACCGACCTAAGTAGACATGTCGACGGGACCTTAGGCGGGCGGCCTTAGCCGACGCTGACGTGGCGCTGACTTCAGCGGCCAATCCGTACGTCGGACTACATCGAATGCCTCAGGGTGGATTGGAGGGTGCATGGCCTTGCGGTTTCGGATGCTCGGCCCGGTGCGGGTACGGGTGGGTGGAGGCTGGGTGCCGATCGCTGCCGCGCAGCAGCGCGTGGTGCTGGCGGTGTTGCTGGCCGCAGCCGGGCGGGCGGTGAGCACCGAGCGGCTGGTGGACGCCGTTTGGGGTGAGCGGCCACCGCGGCGGGCGGTTAACACGGTTCAGGTATATGTGGCGAAGCTGCGCCGGCTGCTCGGCGACGGCGCGCTGGCGACCCAGGACCGCGGCTACGCGCTCGTCTGCAGCGACGGCGACATCGACGCCGGCGTGTTCGAGGGGCTCGCGGCCTCCGGGCGGCGCGAGCTGCAGCGGGGCAGGCACGGGGCCGGCACCGCCCGACTGGCCAAGGCACTGGCGCTGTGGCGCGGGCCGGTGTTCGCCGATCTGCCGTCCAACCCGGCACTCGAGTTGTGCGTGGCCAACCTCGAGCAGTTGCGCCTGGCCACCGAGGAGGACCACGCCGCCGCCCTGCTGGAGTGTGGCCAGCACGAGACGGTCGTCGACCAACTGCGCCGGATGGCCGACGATCACCCGCTGCGGGAACGCCGGTGGGTGCTGTTGATGACTGCCCTGCACCGCTGCGGCCGCCGCGCCGAGGCCCTGGATGCTTACCAACGCGAGCGCCAGCATCTGCACGACGAACTGGGTGTGGAACCGGGCCGTCAGCTACGCGAGGCCCAGCGGGCCGTTCTCACCGACGACGCGTCGCCCGGCCCGGCGCTCGCACCGCCCGCACTGGTACCGGCGCAGCTGCCGGCCGATGTGGCATCCTTCACCGGCCGCGGTGACCACCTGCGGCGACTCGACGCCCTGCTCAATGGCGGGCCTACGCCATCTGCGGTGTTGATCTCGGCGATCGCCGGTACCGCCGGCGTGGGCAAGACCGCGTTGGCCCTGCACTGGGCTCACCGGGTCAGCGCGCGGTTCCCGGACGGTCAGCTGTACGTGAACCTGCGCGGATACGGCGCCGGACCACCGGTACGCCCGATCGACGCGCTGGCCCGCTTTCTGTCGGCGCTGGGTGCGCCCGCCGATCAGGTACCGGCGGACGTCGAGGATGCCGCGGCGCTGTACCGCAGCTGGCTCGCGAACAAGCGGATGCTGATCATGCTGGACAATGCCAGCCATGCCGATCAGGTCCGGCCGTTGCTGCCCGGTACCCCCGGCTGCCTGGTGACCGTGACCAGCCGGGATCGGCTCAGCGGCCTGGTGGCCCGCGATGGCGCCGTGCGGATGAGTCTTGACGTGCTTACCCCGGCCGAGTCGGAGGCACTGCTGGCCGGGCTGCTCGGCCCCGACCGGGTGCGCGCCGAGCCGGCGGCGGCCGCCCGGCTGGCTCGACTGTGCGGACACCTGCCCCTGGCGTTGCGGATCGTCGCGGCAAACCTGATCGCGTACCCGCACCGGACCCTCGCCGCGCACGCGGCCGAACTGGCCGGCGCGGACCGGCTGACATCGTTGGAGCTGCCCGACGACCCGCAGGCCGCGGTCCGCGTCGCATTCGATGAGTCCTACGCGAGGCTTCCACCCGACGTGCGACGGCTGTTCCGCCGGCTCGGGCTCCTGCCCGGAGTGGACGTGACCGAAGCTGCCGCGAGTGCCTTGTCCGACGCCAGCCAGGAGGTGACCGCACGGCTGCTGGACCGGCTGGCCGACGCGCACCTCGTCGACGAGTCGGCTCCCGGCCGGTACGCCATGCACGACCTGATCCGGTTCTACGCGGCCGAGCGGGCAGCGGCCGAGGACGACCGAGTCGACCGGGAGGCGGCACTGCAGCGTCTACACCAGCACTATCTGTCCACAGTAGATTCCGCGGCCACCCTGCTGTACCCGCAGGTGGTCCGGCTGCCGGTGCCGCGGGACGGCTCGGTCCGGCCGGGTCTCGCATTCGATGACCATGCGCAGGCGCTGGCCTGGCTGGACGCGGAGCGGCCGAACCTGCTCGCCGCGATTCACCACGCCGCCACGCACGGACCGTTCACGGCGGCGTGGCGGCTCGCCGACGCCCTGCGCGGTCACCTGTACCTCCGCATGCACACCGTGGACTGGCACGCCGCCGCGACCGCTGCGCTGGATGCGGCCGAGGCGGACCGCGACCTCCACGGGCAGGCCGCCGCGCGGCTCAGCTTGGCCGCGCTGCACGGCGTGCAGAACCGCTACCGGCAGGCCATCGGCGAGTTCGAATCGGCGCTCGAACGGGCCCGGCAGGTCGGCTGGGTGGCCGGCCAGGCGGCGATGCTCGGCAACCTCGGCGCGATGCATGACGAGTTGGGCCAGCTGGACCGGGCTGTCGACGGCTACACCGAGGCCCTCGCGCTCGACCGGCGCACCGGCCGCCTCGCCGGCCAGGCAACCACCCTGGGCAACCTGGGCCTGGTGGCCCTGCGTCTCGGCCGGCTCGACGACGCGTTGGCGCACTTCACCGAGGCGCTGGCACTCCACCGGCGAGTCGGTTCGCGCACAGGAGAGGCCCGCACCATGACCAACCTCGGCGAGACCTACCACGCCCTCGGCCGCCTCGCCGAAGCCGAGGACACCCTCACCGAAGCGCTCGCCCTGCAACGGGCGGCGGGAAGCCGCAACGTCGAGCCGGACACCTTGCGCTCGCTGGCCGCGGTACTCCGCGACGCTGGCCGGTACGTGGACGCGCTTGCATGTGTTCAGGACGGCCTGACGCTCGCCCGCGACATCGGCGACCGCCGCATCGAGGCGGAGGCATTAGCGGTACAGGCAAGCGTGCGCCTCCGCCTCGGCGATGAAGACGCCGCAGCGGACGAGTACCGCCAGGCACTGGACCTGGCTCGCAAGATCGGCAACCGGTACACCGAGGCGGACACACTGATCGGCCTAGCCGAAGTGCACCTGCGCGCCGGCCGCCTGGACCAGGCATCCGAGCACGCGGATGCCGCGCTCGCCATCGCCGCCGACGTGGGCTATCAGGTTGTGGCGGACCGGGCCAAGGTCCTGCGCCTAGCCGCTCGCGGCATAGACGCCAGCGTATGTCGGCGTCCCGATGACCTATCACACAACGACCGAACCGGTCAGGCGAACCTGAACCCGCAAGTCAAGGGCTTCGCTATTTGATCTTAGCAGCATATGGGCCTCGGGCGAATGGCCCCTGAGCTGGGACAGAGGCGCACCGCACAGCATAAGCCGGAGCTGCGTGTGGTGCTCGTGTCGGAGCATGTCCCGAGTTCCGTAGAACTTCGGTGGCGGCCCCGTGATCGTCAGGCCGCAGTCTTGTTCTGATTGTGCGGTATGGGTGTGACAGTTTCGCGGAAGTGACGCTCCAGCGCGGCGCGCAGCTTCGGCAGGTGCATGTGACCGTTGACGCGGCGGAACTGGGCGGTGGCCTCGACCTAGCCAAGGACGACCGAGCGGGTCAGGTGTCGCGGATGGTCCGGGTCCAGGCCGCGGTGGACGGCGGCGGCGACCGCGAACCGTTGCACCCGAACAAGCTCGGCGAGGGGGTCCAGTCCACTGTGGACGAACCGGCCGCCTGTCTTGCCTACTTCGGCGGTCAGCCCAGCCGGTACCTCGCCGAGGACCCACACGATCCGGCCCGGTGCGGCGATCGAAATAGGTCCATGGCGGTACTCCATGGCCGGGTACGCCTCAGTCCACATCGATGCCGCCTCGCGACATTTCAGTGCCGCCTCGGCGGCGAGGCCCACGGTCCAGCCGCGGCCGAGGAAGGTGACCTGCTCGACGGTGTGCGGGTCGAGTGGAAGCTCGCCAGTTGCGGCTGACTCGGCGTCGGCGATCGCGGCGCGGATGTCCTCGCCGAGATGCGTCCGGAGCAAGGCCAGCGTCGTGGTCGCGAACCTGGTCTGCACGACTGAACGTTCGTCGGCGTAGTCCAGCACGATCGAGTGGGCGGCCAGCCGTACGGTCGGGGACTCCCGGTCCGCGCATATCGCCACGGTGGGTACCCATGACCCGAGGTGGTCGAGGGCCGCCAGGACCTCAGTGGTGGTGCCGGATCGGCTGATCGCGATGACCCGGTCGTACCGGCGGGCGGTGGTGGTGAACTCGGACGCGGCGCTGGCGTAGGTCTCACCGTGTCCGGCTCGTTCCCGCAATGCCGCGTACGCCTGGGCCATGAACCATGAGGTGCCGCAGCCGACTACGGCGACCCGTTCCCCCGGTTGCGGTAGCGCCCGACTGTGCTCGACCGCCAGCGCTGCCGCCCGCCGCCAGCACTCCGGTTGGCTGGCGATCTCCTGGTCGACGTAGAACATCCGGTTCCTTTCGGCTGGTCCGGTCATCGCAAGGCGACCACGGTGCCGTCGCGGCGCGCCTCTTCGGCGGCCCAGACGACCCGGTGGCTGGCCAGGCTGGTGGTCGCGTCGGAGTTCAGCAGTGACGGGTCGTTGGCCGCGACGGCGGCGAGGAAAGTCTCCACGAGTGCACCGTCGCCGTCGCCGTGGTCGGCCACGAGCGAGGCGTTCCCGGTGCGGGTCTGGAGGACTTCCTCGGCGCCGGACCGGAAGTCGACCACCCGCAGCCGGACGCCGTCGCCGTCGACATAGCCGTGGGTGCCGAACAGCCGGGTCTTGCGCTGCTCGAAAGGCGTGAACGCGGTCATCGTGAACGAGCCGGTGGCCCCGTCGGCGAACTCCAACGAAACTACCTGGTGGTCCACCACGTCGTTGTCGCTGGCGTAGACGCATCGGCCGTAGGGCCCGGTACGCAGCGCCTCACGTACCCCAGCTTCGGTGTGGTCCAGCGTCACCGCCGACAGCGGCCAGAACTGCCGGTCCGGATCACCCAGGCAGCTCAGGTACAGCCGGGGTGCCGAGTACGGACACTGCGGCTCGATCGCGCAGTCGAGGCAGCGGTCGGCGGCGCCCGGCGGACGCGCCTCAGGCCGGAAATGCGACAGCCGACCGAACGAACTGACCCGCGACACCGGCTGCCCGACGAGGTACATCAGCCAGTCGATATCGTGGCAAGCCTTAGCTAGCAACATCGGTGAGGAGGTGCGGCTGTCGTGCCAGCCCCCTCGGACGAACGAGTGCGCCTGATGCCACCACCCCACCGGCTCGAGGTGCTGCACGCTGACGACCTTCCCGATCCGTCCACCGTCCAGGACGCCCTTGAGAAGGGCGGTGTAGCGGGTGTATCGCAGCACGTGACACAGCGCGAAGATCACCTTGTTGTGTTCGACCGCCTCGACGATGCGCACCGCATCCGACTCCGTGGTGGCCATCGGCTTTTCCAGCATCAGGTGATAACCCAGACCGGCCATGGCGACGGCGGGCTCGGTGTGTAGCTGATCGTGGGTGGCGACGATGGCGGCATCGGCGAGCCGGCCGGCCGCCGCCAACTCGGTCCAATCGCGGTAGACCCGCTCGGCCGGGAGGTTGAACTCAGTACGGAAGCGGGCGCTGCGTTCATCGTCGGGTTCGGCGACGGCGACCACGCGGGCGCGTCCGGCCGCAGCCGCGCGCCGGGCGTAGCCAACCCCCCGCAGACCGGCTCCGACAACGACTAGACTGACGTAGTTCACGGCGCCTCACTTTCGATAGTATCCATCATTAGTAGACGCCGGACTCCCGCACCGTCAAGGGGGAGGCGCGATGGCCGACGAGATCGCCGGCGGTGACCTGTCGCGACTGCGGCAGCTCAACACGCTGGCCGCACTGCGTGTACTGCGTGGCGCCGAGGCACTCACGCTGACCGAGCTGTCCAGGCGCACCGGCCTGTCCCGCGCCTCCACCGAGGACGTTGTACAAGATCTCATCGGCCAGGGCTGGGTGGCCGAGGCGCCGCCGGTCGCGGGTGTCATGGGGCGCCCCGCACGCCGCTACCGGTTCCGCGGAGAGGCCGGATACGCCCTTGGCGTGGACATCGGCGGGCACCGGGTTCGTGCCATCCTCACCGACCTGGACGGGACGGTGCTGGGCAGAGCCCAGGTGCCGGTAGCTCCGGATGCCAAGCGGGAACAGCGCTTGGCCGCGGCTGAGTCCGCGATCGGCGCCAGCCTGCGCGAGAACGGTCTGTCCGGTTCGGATCTCTGGGTGGTCGGGGTCGCCACGAGCGGGCTGGTCGACCCCGCCGGGCGGGTCGTGCTGTCCGTCGCCATACCGGAATGGACCGGTCTGAACCTGGCCGAACACTTTGCCAGCGCATTCGCGTGCCCGATTCTGGTGGACAACGACAGCCGGTTGGCCGCACTGGCCGAACGCTGGTGCGGCGTGGCCCGCCATGCCAAGGATTTCGTATACCTGTTGGCCGGGCTACGCACCGGCCTCGGCCTGGTCATCGACGGCAAGCTGCACCGCGGATTCGCCGGGGCGGCCGGGGAGATCGGCGCGCTGCCTGCGGCCGGCTGGATTCGCGCCCAGGAACACCTGCGTGGCTGGCGTGGTGCGCCGGCTACCGACCAGCCGGACGAGTCGGCAGGGTACGTCTTCGCCGCCGCCCGCCGCGGCGACCGTTCCGCGCTCGCGGCGGTCCGCCGCTACGTGCGCGACCTCGCCGTGGGTACCGCGGCGCTGGTCCTCGCCCTTGACCCGCAGATGGTCGTGCTCGGCGGCGGTTTCTCCCGATCCGCCGACGTCCTGCTCGACCCGCTGCGGCGGGAACTGGACAAGCTGTGCATCCGCACCCCCGAGGTGCTCGCTTCCGCGCTCGCCGACGAGTGCGTCGTGCTGGGCGCGGTCCGGCTCGGCCTCGACCATGTGGACGAGCGAGTCTTCGGGGCTGAGGCCGGGGCGCTGTCCGCGCCCAGGCCACCGCGTCGCAAGCGAGCGGCCGCCGCCCGGTCCTGAGCCCGCCGCCCGGCTCTGAGCCCGCCGCCCGGTCCTGAGCCGCCGCTCGTCGCTGGCGGACGACCGCTCGGCGATTCCTGCACCGGCTCTGCCCCGGGCCCGCTTGACAAACTTTCCATGGAGACCATCATTAGTTCAAACTCTGACCGGGACCTCACCGCGAGGCAGGGCCGGCGTCTGTGCCGGGTACCCGACGCGACCACGGAAGGATAGATAGATGTCGAAACTGGGACGGTTGGGCGTCCTTGTGGTCGGGATCGCCCTCGTGGCGACCGCCGCCGGATGTGGCAAGGCAAGCAGCACCACGGACGCCAACGCCAAGGTGACTCTCTCGTACGCGGTGTGGGACAAGAACCAGGTCCCCGCCATGCAGCAACTCGCCAGCAGGTTCACGCAGGACCACCCAAAGATCACAATCAATGTTCAGCTGACCCCGTGGGCCGACTACTGGACCAAGCTGAAGGCTGCGGTGACCGGTGGCGCCGCGCCCGACGTGTTCTGGATGAACGGACCCAGTTTCCAGCTGTACGCCAGCAACGGCGTGATCCGGCCGGTGGACGCAGAGATCGCGGCAGACAAGGTGGACCTGAGCGCGTACCCGCCGTCGCTGGTGGACCTGTACACGTTCAACGGCAAGCACTACGGTCTGCCGAAGGATTTCGACACAGTCGGGCTGTGGTACAACAAGGAGCTGTTCGACGCCAAGGGCGTCAAGTATCCGGGCGCCTCCTGGACCTGGGCGGACTTCAACGCGGCCGCGGCAAAGCTGACCGACAAGGCCAAGGGCCAGTACGCCATCGCTGCCAACTTGTCCTCGGCCCAGGAGTACATGTACGACACCATCTACCAGGCCGGCGGCTACGTGATCTCGCCGGATGGCAAGAAGTCCGGCTATGCGGACCCGGCCACCATCGCGGGTCTCCGCTTCTGGACCGACTTGATCAAGAACGGTCAGTCGCCCGACCTGAAGACCATGACCGATACCGCGCCGATCAACCTGTTCGAGTCGGGCAAGACGGCGATGTACTGGGGCGGCTCATGGGACGCCGCCGAGTTCTCCACCAATGACTACACCAAGACCAAGGTCGACGTCGCGCCACTGCCGAAGGGGCAGAAGCAGGCCACCATCATCCACGGGCTGGCCAATGTGGTGTCCGCGAAGACCACTCACCCTGCCCAGGCGTGGCAGTTCGTCAAGTTCCTTGGTTCCCAGCAGTCCGCAGAGATCCTGGGCCAGCACGGCGTGATCCCGGCCTACAACGGGACGCAGAACGCGTGGGTCACGGCTCACGCCGAGTTCCACCTCCAGGCGTTCCTCGACCAGCTCGCCTATGCGGTGCCATATCCCGTGTCGAAGAACACCGCCGCGTGGCAGGAGCTGGAAACCAAGTACCTGACGCCGGCCTGGAACGGACAGGTCGACGTGGCCAAGGCGGCCGGCGACCTAGCCGCCGCGATGGATGCCGCCCTGGCGAAGGAATGAGCTGCTCGCCATGAGCCTCACCGAGACGATGGGCACCGCGCGCCAGGCGCGCGCGGTGCGCGCCACGCGAGCGCCGCAGCACCGTCCACGGTTCAGCCGGGCGCGCGGGGCCGAAGCACTATGGGGGTACGCGCTGATCGCGCCCACCGGGCTGGGGCTGGCGGTGTTCTACCTATGGCCGGTGGTGCAGACGGCGTACCTGTCGTTCACCCACGCCGGCCCGTTCGGCGGCGGCAACACCTGGACCGGGCTGGCCAACTACCGCGAACTGTTGGCCGATTCCGAGGTGCGCCAGGCACTGCTGAACACGCTGGAGTACACGGGGCTCGGGTTGGCGGGGATCCCGATCGCCGTGGTGTTCGCCGCGCTGCTGTGCCGTCCCGGCATGCAGGGCGTTTCGGTGTACCGGACGCTGTTCTTCCTGCCCGTGGTGACCACCCCGGTGGCTGTCGCGATGATCTGGCGATGGCTCTACAACGGTGACTTCGGAAT
>WNFZ01000192.1_pt1 | contig 89079 bp, 81 predicted proteins | sample 5400081 | NCBI WGS metagenome assembly WNFZ01 (sample SAMN13153365, study PRJNA577476) | soil metagenome | isolation source: 80 cm soil or saprolite under grassland replicate 1 | place: USA:California | collected 2016-06-15
CACCGTGCAAACTCTGCGTTGGCAACTCTACCGCCTGGCGGCGAAGCTGGTGCGGCATGGACGGCAATGGATCTTGAAAGTGCGGACGACCAGCGAAAAGCTGGCGCTGTTGCTGGCGCTGCGCCAAAAGTGTTTTGAGTTGCGCTAAGCCAAAAACATCCATCCGGAACGCGGCCGCCAGGAGCGGAGCCGTCTCTTAGCTATTGCTCCGGCTGCACAAAATCGATGCGGGAGACAAGAGCAATGTAGAAACTCGTGATTATCGACCCAGCCTAACGGCGCACCGCTGCCGAGAAAACAATTCTTGCCAGCTTAAGCCGGTCTCTACGAATCAATCGCGGATTTTGGGTCCCGTCACCTGCGTGGGTCATTACCAGGCGCGTCTGACTATAGTGAATAGGTTCGGACCAATGGAATCCGACTGGCGCGTTGTGATCTGTCGGAACCGCCCTTATGTCCAGTCTGAGCGCTGGCAATCTGCAAAGGAGGTCAGAACAGCAGCGATGTTCAAAGTGACTTCGCTGATCTCGGTCTTTTCCGCAATCTCAATTCGCAGGTCAGCGAGCTTATAGAACTGCTTCCGGTTGTCATAAAGCTGTTGGGCGGTATTTCGATCTGGCGCCAGGGGCCGTTCATGTCCGGCTTCAATAATTCTCTGCCAACAAACTTCAAAAGGGAGGTCGAGCCAAACTGTGAAACAACCATACTTATCGATCTGTTGACGATTTTCGGCAATGGTCCAGGCGCCACCACCCAGCGCAATGATTCTTGGCTCACCTCGCTGCAAAAGCGCTACTAAATTTCGACTCTCAATCAGGCGAAAGGCGGCCTCGCCAGCACGGGTAATTATCTGCTTTGGAGTAAAACCTTCTTCGGCAGTAATCACCTGGTCCAGGTCGACCGCGTTACAATGCAGCTTGCTCGCGAGAGCCATGGCGACAGTCGTTTTCCCTGAGCCCATGAAACCGGTGATGATGATTCGTCTCTGAGTCACTTTCGTTCCGCCACCGAATCAAGCAGCTCAAAAAATTCGGGGAATGAGATCTCCGCACACCCGCTGCCCTTGATTTCAGACTCTCCATTGGCCAGCAAAGCGGCAATGGTAAACGCCATCGCTATGCGGTGATCGCCAAAGGAATCCAGCACAGCGCCATGCAGCTGCGCCGGTCCATTGACGAACAATCCATCTTCGAACTCCCGGACTTCGGCGCCCATTGCGTGCAGATTTCTGATTGTTGCCTCAATTCGATTGCTCTCCTTGAACCGCAGTTCCGTTGCATTACGGATTTCGATCCCTCCTGAAACCTGCGATCCAACCACGGCAAGCAATGGTAATTCATCGATCAATCGTGGTATCACATCGCCGGCTACAGTATTCCTTTCATGCCGTTGCGGATCTTGGGAACGAGATTCACCTGACGTAATGACCGTTCCCACCGGTTCGTTGCATTCTTCAATAACGTTGATGGTGTCAACCTTAAGCCCCAATGACTGTAGCGTTTTCAGGAACTGTGCCCGCGTCGAGTTAAGACCAACCGCTTCGATCTCCAATCCTGACCCGGGAAGCAAGGCCGCGGCGGCAATAAAATAGGCGGCCGAAGAAATATCTCCCGGTATCTTGATCCTGCGAGCCGTCAGAGTAACTGGGCCTTTAATGCTGACAGTCGCCTCCTGGCCTGCCCAGTCTTCCTGCTCAACGACAACTCCGAAATATCTCAGCATTCGTTCCGTATGGTCGCGCGTCAAACCGAATCTTTCCACAACCTCGGTGACTCCGTTTGCCTGTAAGGCAGCGAGCAGCACTGCTGACTTAACCTGCGCGCTAGCTACTGGCATCATGTAACGAATGCTTTTGAGAGCTTTGCTACCTCTGACAATTAATGGGGGTTTGCTACCCCGTGAGTCAATCCGTGCACCCATCATTCCAAGAGGATCAATTACTCTCTGCATTGGGCGAGAACTCAAAGAGCTGTCACCGGTTAACGTCGCAGTGAAATCCTGCGTTGCCAGTAACCCGGCCAGGAGCCTCATTGTCGAGCCGCTATTGCCACAATCCAAAGGATCCAACGGGGCACGGAATCCGTGTCCGTCCATGCCTTTAAACATAAGGTCGTTTCCATTTCTTTCAAACGAAACGCCGAGTTGTCCAAGGCATGACAATGTCGACGCACAGTCTTTACCGGTGGAAAAGTTTGTAATGTAGGAAGTGCCTGATGCCAGTGATGCTAGTATGGCTGCCCGGTGAGAAATTGACTTGTCGCCTGGTAAACGAATAGTACCGCTTACCCGGTTAGCGGGTTTTATAATCATTGAGGCCAAATCTTACCTTGAGAATACTTTGGGAAGAAGTCTAAAGTCGTTAACTGCCACCAGCGATAATTCTAATTAGCGAAATGCGGACTTATGTGATTATCTATGACCTCACAGGTCCGCAACTATAGCCCTTGACAGTGGACCCAGCCTGCATGCTGCACGATTTGGCCAACTTCTTGACATGCAGGCGGGCCGCGTGTTAAACCCTCGAACTTCCGGGTAGCTTTTGGAACGTTCCCAATAAGCAGCCAAGGTCCAACAAAATGGCTCTTGGAGAGGTTATGTCTTCTAGTTGTGACTATTGAGAAAACTGAATTCAAGTTTCCCAGTCGCATCGAATCTGTCGCTGAAGCTGCGTCCGCAGTTGCCGAGATAGTCAAACGCGCAGGAATCAGTGAGGAAGCTGCTTTTGGAATAGACCTGGCCGTGAGGGAAGCAATAACCAATGCCATGCTTCACGGAAACAAGTTTGACGAAACCAAGGATGTCGACATAAGTGTCGGGTGCGCGGCTACGGTGCTTGAGATCACCGTGCACGACCAGGGACCAGGATTCAATCCCTACTGTGTCCCGGATCCGACCAGGGAAGAGAATCTCTTAAAGTCTTCCGGACGCGGTATTTTCTTCATGCGCACGTTCATGGACGAAGTTGATTGGTCGATTCGTCCTCAGGGTGGCACGACGGTCCGTATGGTAAAGCGACTGTGACAATCCCCTCTTTGATTGATTTCTTTACGGGCCGCGAATGCATTCGTCAAAAGCTACGAAGATAAAACCGTAAAATTGCAAATCTAAACTCGCAAATTCTCTAAAGGAGATTTTTGAAAATGGCAGAGTTAAATATATCTGAGCGTCAGGCCGGAGACGTTACTATCCTCGACATGAACGGGAAGATTACCATCGGGGAAGGTAGTGTCGCCCTCCGCACGGCCGTTCGACGCTTACTGGAAGAGGGCAAGAAGAAGATACTTTTGAACCTCGCAGGCGTCGGTTATATAGACTCGAGCGGCATTGGAGAATTGGTCTCCAGTTATACGGCCATCAACAAGGATGGGGGTCAATTGAAACTGCTCAACCTTACGCAAAAGCTTCAGGACCTGCTCACCATAACCAAGCTCTTAACTGTTTTCGACGTGTACGACGGCGAGTCGGAAGCTCTCAGCAGTTTCGGTTGATCCTGCACTGTGCTGCAAAAGTAAGGCACTAGGAACTAAAATGTCAGGCAAGGGAGATCAAAATGGCAGAATTGCAAGTGAAAGAACGGCAGGCAGGGGACGTAACAATTCTTGACCTTAGTGGATCTGTCAGGATTGGTGAAGGCAGCATCGCGCTGCGTGATTCAGTTCGCAAGCTGATTGAGAATGGCAAGAAGAAGGTACTGCTCAATCTGGGCGGCGTAAGCTATATCGATTCCAGTGGCATTGGCGAACTAATTGCTAACTACACCACCTTGAGCCGTGAAGGCGGCCAGTTAAAACTGCTAAATCTCACCGATAAGATTCAGAACCTTCTCGTAATCACCAAGCTGTTGACCGTCTTCGATGCCTACGATAACGAGGTCGAAGCCTTGAGTAGTTTCAAATAGGTGCCTAATGCCGACGATGGGTTTTGCTGACGGTTAGCCAGCTGATACCCAAAACACCGGCAGCGGATACCTGGCCCAAATGTTTCGTGCCGCACTTCGCCGCCTGCTCTCAATCGATGATCCACCCGAGCGGACCGCGCTAGCCTTCGCAATCGGTGTGTGCATCGCCTTTTCACCTTTCCTGGGTTTGCACACAATTCTGGCAACATTAATCGCTTTTGTTTTTCGCTTCAATAAGATCGCAATCTATACCGGCACATTCATTAACAATCCCTTTTTTACGCTCGTGCCAATCATTGTTGCGTCATACACCGTCGGCGCCCTCGTACTTGGTAGACCACTTAAAATTCCGCAAGAGGGTATCGAACTGTTGGCGCATCCCCACTTGTTGAAGTCTGATTATTATCGCGAACTCTTCGTCCACAGCGGATATTTGCTGACACCATTTGCTCTGGGGGGAATGATCCTGGCGACGGTTTGTTCCTTACTGTCCTATCCGCTAACATTATATCTTCTGCGTAACAAACAGGGGCAGCGGTAGGTAGAGTTTGGGCAGTTTCTAAGGTATTCCTGGCATCCGCCGAATCAAACCTGGCATCTCTAAATTTCGCTCATCTTTCGAAACGCGCCTCTTGCACAAAATGACTTGAACCCTGCTCTCCAGTTTTGTTTAGGATTTATTGCCAAATATGAAGAGATACTTATCCATACTGGTCCTGGCCCTTGCTTGCGGCAGCGACTTCGCACAGTCGGCCAAGCCCACTCCGAGCCCCACTCCGGCGAATCGGTCGCCTCAACAACCAATCACACAAAGACAAGCTAGCAGTTTTGAATTATCTGAATATGGCGTTGAGTTCGTTGCCGAGCCGCGGCTGATCATTATGATGTGCGCCTTGGAAGCTGCCGGCTTTGAATCCAGGCAGGGCCGCACGCCATCAGTGTTTAGCAACCAGGTAAGGCAGGAGCTGGCGGGCCTGGAACCGGATCTTAGAAATCGTTTGCACACGTTTTACGAGCGAAACAAGTTACCTTCCCCCGCTACCCCGGCAGATCAGGCGGCGCGTTACGTGTCACTCGCCCTGGCGCTTGGCCCGCCCCCAGCGCTTGAGGCTCCCGAAAGATCCGATGATCTTCCTTCTGGCTTACTGGAGGTGCTGGATTTTGCTCCGCTGGTCCAGGAATTCTATCGTCGATCTGGAATTGATGAACGACTAATCTCTTATACCCGTTCGTATCAGGCAGAAGGAGACCGACTGCGGACCTCTGCCGCAGAGATGGTTCGGGCGGTGCTAAGTTATCTTCACACTCGCCCGGTAACGGTTGCAGCGGAAAGGGTCCTAGTTAAAAGTCCTGCGGCATCCAAAAAGAAAAACGCGCCGAAGGCCTACAGCTTCAAAGAACATGAAAGACATTTCCTCATTGTTCCTGATTTATTGGGCGTCCCGGGTGTGATCAATTTTCGGATAATCGGCGATGATTACTTCGCGATCATTCCCCCGGGAACGAATCCCGCTTCATCTGAATTGCGGCGAGCATATTTGCAGTACGTAATAGATCCGCTGACAGTACGTTTCAATAAGGAAATTGCGGCGCGACGAGATCAGATCAAAGCAATCCTTAACGAAAGAGAGAAGGCTGGAACTTCCGTAACTCCTGATGTTTTCCTGGTTGTTACCAGGTCGCTCGTGAGTGCTGCCGATGCGCGCTTTCAGGAATTGAGGAGGTTGGATACGTTGGCAATCCAGACACGAAGCAGGCTCGCCAGTGCCAAAGATGAGACATCGCGTACAGCAATTGTGAAGGAGACCCAGACAGCAATATCCGCGATTCACGACGACACTACTGACCGTCTGGCGCAAGACTATGAAGGTGGGGCAGTGCTGGCCTTCTACTTTGCAGACCAGCTAAAGGGAATTGAAAATTCCGGTTTTGATATCGCGAATTTCTTTGTTGACATGATTGCCTCGCTCGATTCTGCGCGTGAGATCCGCCGGCCTGCCGAATATGCGGAAGCTCGTCGGCGGGCCGTCGCAGCCAGACAAGCCCGAATGGCGGTCGCCAATGCCGAAGCGTTAACGACTGATTCCGACGACAAATCAGTCAAAGCTGCCGCTTTCGTAAACAAGCTCGCCGAAATCGAAGAAATTCTGCGCCTAAAGGATTATAACGGTGCTGAGTTGCGCCTGAAAGAACTCTTCAAAGACTATCCGGGGGAACCGCGCGTCTTTTTCGCCCTTGCGCAAACGGCCAGCCTTGCCGCCGCCGACGCCACTGATGAAGAAGTTCAGTCAGAGAGATTAAAACGTGCATTGGTGAATTACCGGTTGGCACTTCAAGCCTCCTCGCCGGACACTGATCGAGCTCTCCTCTCTCGAGCCCATGAAGCGTTGGGACGTATTCATGCATTCCTGGACAACCCAGCCGAAGCGTCAAAAGAGTTTGATGAAGCGATTAAGATTGGCAAGGTGCAAGGTGGGGCTTACGAAGAGGCCATTGAGGGTAAGAAGAAGTTGGACCGTCAAGTCAGCACAACCCCGGAGTAGCGCCTCGGGGAATGCGGCTAGCAGTCAACGCACGCACTCTCTGTTCCGCGCCAGTCAGGCATTTTCGGAAAATGCTTTCCCCTTTTCAGATTGGCTGTGAAACCGGCGGGTGAATCACTTTCACTTTAGGAATTCGCGGAAGTTCAATATTGATTTCAGGCGTCGCCGGTATTTCGATCCGTGGTATACGGATATTCATTTCGGGAATCGCTGGAATTTCGATAGGCGCCAGAACCACTCGCCGGCCTGTCTGCTTTGACGTTCCGCCCGGTTGTATCAGCGAAGGTGCTTCTCTGGGAGTTACTGTAATGTTCCGCTGATTCTTGTTGCGAATTATAGTCAAACTCACGTCACCTTCCTTTTTCTTATTGATCTCCCGAGAGAGATCGCCACTAGCTTCAACCTTTTCACCATCGACAGCGGTGATTACATCACCTGCTTTTATTCCAGCTTTCGCCGCCGGACTGTCCTCCGCTACCGAAGTGACCAGTACACCCTTGCCATCCACGATTCCAAAGTAGTCAGCAAGCTGTTTCGTTAGTGACATGGTATTGATACCGATGCGCCGATTGTTGCCAAAGTTAAAAACCCAGCCGTCTCCAGAACCTGGTGTTTCCAGGTGCCAGTCTCTCGACCCTGGGGCAATGAGGTTGGGAAAGGGCTGCATTCCCTGGAGACCGTGAAAGCGCTGCACCGTATCGGCGGAATCGTTCCGTTTCGCGATAGTCACCGACAACTCCTGCTCGGTACCACGGCGATTGATGACCAACCTTACGGTCTGATCCGGGGCCACTTCAGAGACCAGTCGGTTCAGTTTACGGACACTGGTAACATTTTCCCCCTCGAATCGCAGAATCACGTCGTCCTTTCTGAGCCCTGCCTTCTCGGCCGGACTGTTGGAAACGATTCCAGTGACGCCCACGCCTTTGGCTTCTCGCAGTCCGTAGTGGCTGATCTTTTCTTTGGTTATGTCTTCCGCGTATACGCCCAAAAAGCTGCCACCATCAATAAAGATTGAAAACGCATTACCAAAAGGTTCTGCTGGCGCCTCGGGCGGTGCAGGGGCAGCCTGCTGCGCCCAGGCAATTCCATTCACCACAAACATGAAAGTTAGTAAAGATAAGGTATTTTTCAAATTCATGAGAAAGAGACTCCTCGGGAAAGATTTTGCTTTATACACGCAGCAGAGGTCCGAGAGTTCCAAAATGACGCTAACAAGCCGTGAGCACAGCGAGGGGAAAAATCCATAGCATTGCTTGCAGCGAGCATTGATTTGGGTAATTTGGAGTCGGTATAGCAAGCTATGCTAGTGTCTCTTTACCGGAGACCTTTGATAAACCTCGGTGCCGCCGCTGATTTCAAGGTCGACCTTGCCGTCTGCGTGCGCCAGATCGAGATGCGCAACTGCTTCAGACACTGCCAGGAACCGATGAACATCATCAGTCCCTGGAAACATCTGTTGGGCCACCTTCCAGGCTGTGGCGCCAGCCTTTGGTATTAGCTGCACTACCTGCGCCTGTCTTTCACGCACTGCCCTTAAATAGCGATTGAAGAGTTCCTCGTAATCAAGCACCGGTTCGCCATGTCCGCCGTGGATCAGAGTCGGGGCAAGGTTGCGCAAACGGGCCAGACTGACCAGAAATTCGCCCAACGAGGGAAATCGTTTAGCGGGATCTACTGGATCTGGAGAGAGAATTGGATTTGGCGTGATTCGCTTAAGAACACAGTCGCCGGCAATGACCGTTCGATCCGCTTCCCGCAGGAAAGAGCACGACCCCGGTGTATGGCCGGGCGTGTGCAGAATTCTGAGTGACCCCGACTCAAATTCCAGTTCCGCATCGTCTAATAAGGGCAGATATTCGTCGTCTTCAAATGAGTCTGCATACAGGCGAACTTTCTCATATAGCCGGCGCATGCTCTCTATTTCATCATGCGGCACGCCCGCGCGTGCCAGTAGGTTCCGATGCTCCTGGTACTCCAGGCGGCCGACCCGATGGCCCGTTTCCCAATTGTGCACCAACACCTGTGCGTCCCTGGCCTCGTCGCGTAAGGAACGGGCCAGGCCGCAGTGATCTTCGTGCGCGTGAGTTAAGACGATGCGGCGAATATCGGAAATGCGGAGGCGCTCTCGTCTGAACCCCTCACGAAGAGCTCCAGCCGCCTGTGTTGTCTTTGGTCCAGCATCGATGAGAGTAATTGGATCTTCAGGGATCAGGTAGACGTTTACTGGTCCAATGTAGAAGGGCGTGGGCAATGAGATGGGGATAATGCGCATAAAGTAGATCTCAGATCTCAGATCTCAGATCTCAAATCTCAGATCTCAGATCTCAAATCTCAAATCTCAGATCTCAGATCTCAGATCTCTTAAAGGTCAACTCTCTTCTCCAGAGAACTCAGGTAGTCTCTTCTTGCGACGGAACCTTCGCATGTTCCTGCATCTGTCGCAGCTCCTCCAGAAACTCTTCTCGCTCGCGGGCTTCCCTTGTGGCGCGTTTGCCTTTATTCGTCAAGTACCGCTGACCACGAATTTCTGAGTTCTGCAATGAATCGGCCCAGGCCCTTAACTGCCGCGATATGCTCAGCGCCTTAGATTTGAGATCTGAGATCTCAGATCTGAGATCGTTGAATCCGGACAAACTCTCGAGCAGCCAAAGCATCGACCGCACCTCGCCGGATGAGCCGCGTGAGATGTAAAGAAACGTGAGCGTCTCTTGAGTCGTGCCTCTTTCAAACCCTTCGGCGATATTGTTCGAGATCGAGACCGCTGCCCGTTCAATTTGATCCCGTAAACTATAGCGCCCTCTGAATTCGGATCGGCGAGTGAGATGATATACCTGCGCCGCGAATTGTATTGCGTCCTTCCATACAGGCAGATCTTCAAAGCGGGTGTATTTCATTTCCGGAACACCTCCGGGGTGAGGAATAGATAAAGCCTTGTAATGACGACTCAAGATCTGAGATCTGAAATCTGAGATCTGAAATCTGAAATCTGAGATCTGAGATCTGAGATCTGAGATCTGAGATCTGAGATCTGAAATCTGAGATCTGAAATCTGAGATCTGAAATCTGAGATCTGAGATCTGAGATCTGAGATCTGAGATCCGCCCATGTTGTCTGAGCCCAATCGCGAAATCAAAAAGCCCAGCGATTGGCATCAATCAACACCTTAGCTATGCGCTGCCGTGCAGCAATTGTGTTTATTGGCATTTGCCTGGTAAAACGGCGAAGTGCGGCAAGTAGCGTGCGCAGTTCGTCACCCTCAGTCATTCCAGCCAAAGTATTCTTTGCCCGAGCCTCAATCCGCTGAACTGCGTCATTACAGAAAACGCGTGCCATATCAATGTACCGGGATGCGGCTTCTTCGCCCTGTGAAGCAGCAAGCTTCTGCGCCCGCAGAATTGCAGTTTCCATCGCATAGGTATCCAAAATGATGTCTGCGATTCCGGTGAGTATCTCCTGCTGGTCTGCCAAAGCCATCATATATTTTTGCGCGGCTGTGCCGAGCGTCATTAAAGCAACCTTTTTCGCGTTGCCTACCAACTTGTGCTCGGCAGCAAGTACGCCTTCGTCTTCATCAAATCCTGCAAGCTGGGGAGACAATATTTCATCCATCAGAGCCTGAGCCGCCGGCAGTAACGGGAGCCTGCCGCTCAAGGCGCTTTTCATCAACCGTCCAGGAATGAGCAGGCGATTAATCTCGTTGGTCCCCTCAAAAATTCTATTGATCCGCGAATCGCGATAGGCCCGCTCCGCCGGATAATCAGCCGAGTAGCCATAGCCGCCATAAATCTGGACCATCTCGTCCGCGACATAGTCACACAATTCGGAGAGTGCAACTTTGATAATCGAACACTCGGAAGCGTACTCTTCAATCGCTTTCAAACGCGCGTCCATGTCTCTGGTGTCAACTGCGCTGAGACCGGTCTCTATCATTCCCAGAGTCCGGTAGATCATCGATTCGCCTACCCAGGTGCGAATGGCCATCTCGCCCAGCTTGGCTTTTATTGCTCCAAACGAGGAAATTGGTTTCCCAAACTGATGGCGCTCATTCGCGTAGCGAACCGACTCGTGAACCATCAACTTCATGCCACCCACACACATTGCGCCCAGTTTGAACCGGCCAATATTCAGGATATTGAAAGCAATCTTGTGACCCTTTCCCACTTCGCCGAGCAGATTTTCAACCGGTGTTTTGACGTCCGAGAGCACCAGGGCCGTCGTGCTTGAACCTTTTATACCCATCTTGTGCTCTTCAGCGCCTGACGTTAGACCGGGCTGTCGCTCGACCAGAAAAGCGCTGAACTTGTCTCCGTCGACTTTTGCAAAGACAATAAATATGTCCGCGAAGCCGCCGTTAGTGATCCACATCTTCTCACCATTAAGAATGTAGTGAGTTCCGTCTTCACTTAGACGGGCCGTCGCTTTGGCTGCCATGGCATCTGAACCCGACCCGGCCTCTGTCAAGGCATAAGCAGTAACTGTGTCGCCGGCGGCAATATTCGCAAGATATTTTTGCTTCGCCGCCTCAGTGCCAAAATAGATAATCGGCAGCAGCCCGATGCCACTCTCGGCTCCCAGCGTGGTCGCGAAGGATGCTGAGCGACCGATGTTCTCTCCCACCAGCGCACCGCTTGTTTGGTCCAGACCCAACCCGCCGTACTCTTCCGGAATGTCTACAATCCTCGATCAGGAATGCTCCGCCTTTAACTAACGTCTTTTGATCAATTACGGCTGACATCATCTCAATCCTTTCTAGGCGCAATATTTGCCAGCCTGCAGCCAATTTTCGCAGGCTCCAGGTTTACGGTTTATGCTTAATTTGCACATTTAGTCACTGAGCAGCTTGAAGATTTTTGCAAGTAAGGCTAGGAGAGTCTTTCAAAGATTCCCGCGGCACCCATCCCGCCGCCAACACACATTGTTACCATTCCATAATGCGCATCGCGTCTTTGCAGCTCGCGCAAAATACTGGCGGTCAATTTTGCACCAGTACAGCCAAGCGGATGGCCCAGGGCAATCGCTCCTCCGTTAACGTTTACCCTCTCCAGCTCGAGACCGACCGTTTTAATGACGGCAAGCGACTGAGCTGCAAAAGCCTCGTTCAGCTCGATCAAATCAATATCTTCCAGTTTCAGACCAGCGAGCTTCAATACCCTGGGGATTGCAAATACTGGTCCAATCCCCATTTCCTCTGGGGGGCAGCCTGCTGTCGCATAAGCCACAAAACGGGCTAACGGCTTTAGGCCCATACTCTGTGCGCGTTCCCCCGACATAATCACAGCCGCCGCCGCACCATCAGACATCTGCGATGCGTTGCCTGCGGTAATCGTTCCTTTCGCATGAAAAGCCGGCTTCAATTTCGCAAGTCCCTCTAAGGTGGTGTCGCGCCGCACACCCTCATCCCTGTCAAACACCACTTCACGATGGTGCTTTCGACCTCTTTCATCCAAATCTTCAATCAGGACATTCAGTGCTACTGTTTCGTCCTTAAATTTATCTGTGTCCAGTGCCGCCGCAGCAAGTTTGTGTGAGCGCAAAGCAAACTCATCCTGGGCCTCACGTCGAATCTCATACTTGCGGGCCACGTTTTCCGTTGCTAATCCCATATTTAAATAAAAGTCGGGATAATGCTCGACAAGATAAGGGTTGGGACGAATGGAGTGGCCACCCATGGGAATCATCGACATCGTTTCCAGACCACCCGCGACCGCGACCTCCGCGCTCCCGGTTCTGATTCGATCGGCAGCGATGGCAATCGATTGCAGCCCTGACGAACAAAACCGATTGATGGTCATGGCACTCGTTTCCACGGGCAAACCTGCGCGTATTGCAGCAGCCCGCGCCACATTCATTCCCTGTTCGGCCTCAGGCATGGCACAGCCCATAATTACATCTTCGACGTCTAAGGGTTGCAGGCCCGGGACACGCGCCAATACTTCCCTTATGACGGCGGCACCCATTTCATCCGGACGAGTGTTTCTCAACATGCCCCTTGGCGCTTTGCCAACTGCTGTTCGCACAGCCGAAACGATTACTGCGTCTTTCATGATTTTATCCCTGGTCCAACAGTTAATTTACGAACCCCGTGGGGATTTAAGTGAGTAGCCGTGGGCGAGCGCTTCGCGACGCCCATGGATCGAGCAAATGAAAATGATTCTGACTCTGTATCGGTCATATACAACGTCAATTTCTCAGCGGTTTTCCCGTCTTTAACATGTGCGCAATTCGTTCTTGTGTCTTGCGCGTGCCCACCAACGAAAGGAAAGCCTCACGCTCAAGATCCAGAAGATATTGCTCAGAGACACGAGCTTCGTGATTCAAGTCGCCACCGGTTAATATCCGCGCCAGCTTCTCACCGATCAACGCGTCATGCTCCGATATGTATCCACCCCGAGTCATCTGGTGAATCCCTAATTTCAATGTCGCCAATGCGGGCATACCGAGCGCGAGAATGTCAGTACGTTGCTGCGGCTGCAGGTACCCCCGAGCCGCCAGCGCCAACACTTCTTTCCTGGCATCGGCAACTAAGCGGTCGGCATTCATCGAGATGGAATCACGCGCAGCGAGAAACCCAAGGGTACGCGCCTCTTCGGCGGAGGTTGCTACTTTGGCCAGAGCAATTGTTTCAAAGGCTCTCTTGACGAAAGGAAAAGGATCAGCATCGTCCAGATTTCCCGGGATAGAATCGAGAGCCCGAACCAGCATCTCCTTTGTACCGCCCCCTCCCGGAATTATTCCAACGCCGACCTCAACCAGGCCGATATAGGTTTCCGCAGCAGCCCGCACGTGGTCAGCATGCAGGACCATTTCGCATCCGCCACCAAAAACCATATTGAATGGAGCCACAACCACGGGTTTCGGCGAGTAACGCAAGCTCATTGTGGCAGCCTGGAAAACCCGGGCCATCATGTCGAGCTCTTCCCAGTTCTCCTCCTGCGCTTCCATCAGCATCAGCATCAGATTCGCGCCGACGCAGAAATTCTGGCCTTGATTGCCTAAAACCAACCCCACAAAATTCTTTTCCACCTCAGCGAGCGATTGCCTAAGTATTTGCAGCGTGTCGCCCCCGATTGCGTTCATCTTCGAATGGAACTCAAGACACGCAACCCCCTCGCCGATGTCGATGAGTGATGCGCCGGCATTCTTCCTGATCACGCCGGTGCGATCTTTTACTGATTTCAGGATGATTAGGCCCGGAGGCTCGGAAAGGGGTAGATACTGTTCGCTGGCAAAATCAAAGTAGAAGTGTTGGCCATCATGGATTTTGTAGAAGGTCTTTGCTCCTGAGTCCAGTAGTTTCTGAACATTTTCCGGCAGCCTATGACCTTCCTCTTTCAAGCGAGAGGCCGACTCTTCCACTCCGATTGCATCCCATAGCTCAAAAGGGCCGAGTTCCCAATTAAATCCCCAGCGCATTGCTCGGTCCACATCCACGACAGTATCGGCTACCTCAGGAATCCGATTGGCAGCATAGTTCAAGGTTGCGGCTAGAGTTTTCCAAAGAAATAGACCAACGCGATCTCTTCCCCAAACGAGCGCCTTGACTCTTTCGGAAGTCTGATCGATGTTCCTGGCCATTTCTATTGACGGAAGTTTCACCTTCTGCGAAGGTCGATACTCCAAGGTTGCAGGATCGATCACGAGATATTCCTTTTTATCGCCGGCAGCCTGCGCTCTTTTGTAAAACCCGGCCTTCGTTTTGTTGCCCAGGCGGCCCTGGGCCACCATGGTGCTCAGGAATTCCGGCGCCCGGAACAGCGAGCGCTCATCATCTTCAGGCAGCGCTTGGTAGAGATTGCGAATTACGTGCGTGAAAACGTCGAGGCCAACAAGATCGAAGGTGCGGAAGGTAGCTGTTTTGGGTCTACCCAGTGCCGGACCTGTCATCCTGTCGACTTCTTCTATTGAGTAGCCATCTTCCAACATCGTCTTGATCGTATGCAGGGCACCGTAAGAGCCAATGCGATTGGCTATGAAGTTCGGCCGATCCTTTGCCGGGACGACGCCTTTGCCCAACCTTTGGTCGAGGAAACCGAATACGAAACAGGAAATTTCCGGCTTGGTCCACTCAGTACGAATCAGTTCGACGAGATGGAGATAACGCGGGGGATTAAAAAAGTGCACTCCCAAAAAATGACTACGAAAATCCTCCGAGCGACCGGCCGCCAGCAGATGGATAGGGATACCGCTGGTATTGGAAGCAACTATCGAGCCCGGTTTTCGCAGCTGGTCCACCCGCTCAAAAAGGCTGCGCTTAATTTCCAGGTTCTCGACAACGGCCTCTATTATCAGATCGCAGTCTTGTAGTTTTTCCAGATCGTCCTCAAAGTTTCCGATACTAATCCGCGAGGCCGTTGCTGGAGTGAAGAACGGTGCGGGTTTGGCTTTCCTGGCGGACTCCAATCCCGCGCTGGCTATTCTGTTCCGCACCTGCCTGGTCTGCAGAGTCCAGCCTTTCGCCTGTTCTTCGGGAGTTAACTCACGGGGAGCAATGTCGAGGAGAATTGTGGGCACGTCGGCATTTGCCAGGTGGGCGGCGATTTGCGCACCCATCGTTCCGGCGCCGAGAACAGCAGCCTTATCAATACGCATCGTTTGCTTTTGTGGGCCTTTCCAATTTACCGGGGCAGCAGCTGCTTAATTGTGAAGCATCGCATATTTTACTGAATGAGCGCTCATTCAGCAAGGGCCGGCCATGCTATCCATGCCATGGCTTTGTGCTTTGTGCTTTGTGCGGAAAACTTGCAAAGTACAAAGCTCTAAGTTCAAAGTACAAAGTTCAAAGCTCAAAGCTCAAAGAACTAAGTTCAAAAACCACTCCCTTCAGTAATTAGTCAATACGTCCCTCGCCTCAAAACCCATCTGTCGCAACCGGTCTCGTGTTTGCTCCATCATCTCTGGAGAGCCGCAGACTAAGGCCACAGGCGAACGCAGCGTGGGCAACACATGATCCAGCAGAGATTGCACATATCCCGTAGGACCAGACCAATCGTGCCCGTCGGGACGCGAAATCACCTGCCTCAATTCCACACCCCCAGCTTCCCAGCTTTCCGTCTCCTCCCGGTAGCAAAAATTGTCTGGGGTGCGCGCTCCATAAAGCACGACTAGCTGTCCAAATTCTTGTTTGCGTTTGAGCACGTGACGCAGTGCTGACCTTAGAGGAGCCACTCCCGTACCCATAGCCACAAACACAAGATCCTTCCCCTTTTGCTCGTCGAGCGCAAAACCCTTGCCGGCAATTTCCAAAAGTTGAATTAGCTGTCCTGGCTTCATCTCGAAAATCCGCTTGCTGCTTCCCTGCTTCTGCTTCACAAGGACCTGCAATTCCGGATCTTCAGGCGCACTCGCAAATGCAAAATATGCAGGATATTCCCCCTCAACTGCCAGAACCGCCACCTGACCGGGCGTGAATGATATGTCGTGGGTCCCCACGGTACCTTCCGGCATTAGATCGAACGAACGTATGGCGCGCGCTTGCTTGCGAACGCGCGTGATGATTAAGCTGCGTCCCTGTGTACTCATGTTCGGAGCTATTACTATTAGTATTGAGTTTACGGCATATCCTCCATTAACGAAAAAGCCGACCATGAGTGTTACAATACAGTTGCTGAAAATCTGAGACGGAAAGGTCGAAGGTGATGCAACAATACTTTTCCGCAAAAGTAACATTCTGGCTCTTAATCACTGCTGCAATGCTGTGCTCGGCGGCTATGGCCCAGTCGGGCCGCCGCACTCATAAGCCTCCAGCTTCCGCTCCCGACGCCGAACCAACTCCCGGCGTGAGTAAGCCAGCCACAAAACAGGCCGCCTTAACCTTGATTGTTGGCATGAGTTCTGGCGATATGTTTTCCGGACTTCCCTTGTACTACCGCGATAGCATCTTGCAGAGTTTCACGGAGCGGCTTCGCTCGGGACATTCTGTGAGCGTTGACGTCATACAACGTGGCTTTAACAGAGGTGAAGCAGTCTCACGCGCGAAAGCGGAGAAAGATGCTTACGTAGTATGGCTCGAATTAGGACCGACTGGTTACGGCGTGAACCGTGGCAGTGTAAACTCAAACCTCAACGAACTCTATATCCAGTACATGGTTTTCACCCCGGTGACGGCAAAGGTGAAAACCAGCGGGAATGTTTATCAGAGCGGTTTTGGCAGAGGCGGAGGCGTGCTAGGACGAGGTACCAGTGGACCAACCAGCTCAGCAGCAACTGAGTATCGATTAAAAGTGGCGGCCCGCGAAGCGGCCGACCGCATCCTGGCTAAATTCAGCCTGCCGCCTCCGGAATCGGTCGCTGCAGCATGGAAACAAGAGCCTAGCTACTTTCCGGTGCAGAAGTAGCTAGAGGCGCAGCGCGATTCATAACATAGACAAACCAGGCGCGCGCACCGGAAGGCCCAAAACTTACTGGCTATCATTTCGCGGCTTCTCCGCGTCCTCGTACAACGCGTCTACGATTCGTCGGTATTTTTGATCGATGACGCGACGCTTCACTTTTAAGGTTGGTGTTAGCTCACCGCCCTCTATAGTAAGCTCGTTTTCCAACAAGGCTATTTTTTTTACCCGTTCAAATTGGCCCAAGTCTGGAGTAAGCGCAGCAACTTGCCTCTCGAACAGATTGATGATCCGCGGGTGAGTAACCAACTCGTGACGGCTGGCCACTTCAATACCCTTTAGCTGTACATACGATTCTAACCGCTCCCAATCCGGCACGATCAAAGCCGCAGGAAATTTGCGACCATTACCGACCAGCACTACTTGATTCACGAATCGCGATCCTTTGATCAGTTGCTCAATGGGTTGGGGAGCAATGTATTTGCCCCCTGATGTCTTCAAGAGCTCTTTTTTGCGATCCGTAATGTGTAAAAAGCCATCCTCGTCAAGGAAGCCGATGTCTCCCGTCTTAAACCAGCCGTCATCGGTAAAAACAGCTTTGGTGTCCAGCGGTTTGTTATAGTAACCGCGCATTACGTGGGGTCCGCGAGTTTCGATCTCTCCGTCAGGAGCGATCCGAACTGAAACATTCCTGATGGGCTTTCCCACCGCTCCGACGCGGTTGTCTTCCAGCTTTGCAGCCGTAATTACCGGAGAAGTTTCAGTCAGTCCATAGCCCTGAAGGATTGGTAGTCCAGCACCGAGATATGTGCAAACGAGTTCCTCGGCAAGAGCGGCGCCTCCCGATACCAGCAGGCGAATACGGCCACCCAACGCCTGACGCCATTTCGAGAATATCAACCTATCCGCGACTCTATGCTTAAGGCCGAGGAGCAGGGGAACGTTCTCTTTTGAAAGCGTCTGTTTCGCGTACTCTTTTCCTACCGTGACCGCCCATGCTAGCAGGGCCTGATTCAATTTGCCTTTTTCAACCGCCTTTTCCTTCACCCGGCCAAAAATTTTCTCAAAGATCCGCGGTACACCCACAAAGATTGTTGGTCGGACCTCCCGTAGATTTTGGCCGATCTTCTCAAACGATTCTCCAAAATAAACCGTGAGGCCATGATGCAGATACATATACATGGCCGTGCGCTCAAAAACGTGCGATAGAGGTAGGACTGAAAGAACTGTATCTGTTTCACTAAAGGAAAAGTGTCCTGCGGAATCGATGATGTTTGAAACGAGATTGGAATGGGTGAGCATCACACCCTTTGGTTCGCCGGTGGTGCCAGAGGTGTAAATTATCGTTGCCAGTTCATCAGGCCGAGAGCGGTGGGCAAGCTGGTCTATGAGATCTGGTTGCTCATCCTCCAGAGTCCTGCCTCGCTGCTCTAACTGGGCCAGCGAGAGTGTCTGAGCTCTAAACTCCGCATGATTAGCAGCCTCATTCTCTTCAAAGAGGATCAGGTGTTCAATCTCTGGGCACTGGTTCACCACTTCTTTCAATTGCACAGCCTTTTGATAATTTGCCAGAAACAGAATACGGGCACCGGAATCGTGCAGCAAGTATCGAACTTGAGGTGGACCCAAAGTTGGGTAGATTGGCACGTCAACAGCACCAGCAAACAGACAGCCAGCATCGGTGAGAGTCCATTCCGGCCGGCTCTCCGAAAGAATGGCCACTCGGTCTCCCCGTTTTAACCCAACAGAGTAGAGTCCGGCGGCGATGCGGCGACTTCGCCGCAGCAGTTCGTCTGAGGAAATCGAAAGCCAGCGACCATTCTGCTTATAATTGAGCGAATTTGGTTTCTTATGTAAACGTGTGAGACGCTCGAACAGCTCGACCAGAGTTGTCGGCGCAGCAGGTATTACAGATACCCATTCCGGCCTTTCTGCGGTTGGAGGTTTGGTTGTTGGCGCCACCAGATTCACTTAGCGCTTGCCCTCCGCGCTTACACCATTTAAGAAGATATCCAGTACCTGGTCAGCCATCGGCGCCAGCTTGTAACGCCGTTTCGAAAGAATCCAGTTTGTGGCCATTTCGTCGAGGGCCCCAAAAAGAATCTTAGCCATCACCTTCGCATTGAGTGCTGGGCGAAATACACCTGCCTGCTGCCCCTCTTCGATCGTTGAGCGAATCAGACTGAGGTACTCGGCAAAACCAGCGGCAGAAAATTCTTCCATGAACTTGGTTGAGCCTCGCAACTCCACTTGAAAAACAATCGCCAGATCTCGATCTGCTCCCAACCTTTCCAAATGCAATAAGGCAATGCGCCGAAGTTTCTCACGGGGGTCAGAAATGTTCTCCAGTTGTTTTCTACCGTGAGCAATCGCGTCTTCCATGCTGCGATCAAAAATCGAGTGAAGGATCTCTTCCTTACTCTTGAAGTAAAGATAGACCGTACCATCGGCGACGCCTGCTTCCTTCGCGATGTCTGCTACTTTGGAATTGAAGTATCCGTTGTGAGCAAAAACTCGGATAGCGGCACGCAGTATCGCCTCACGTTTGTCGGCGACGATCGGGCGAAGTAAATTTGCTGAGCGAACACTTCTCATTTTGGGTTCACCATTGCTGCTGCGCCAATTGCTAATTTCTTTTTAATTATTCCCTTCCATAACTTCAGCTAATAAACGCATGCAGGGGATCTGGTCCTCCAAAAACACACGCTTGTTGCTGCTTGTCGGCGCCTACGCAACTTAATGAATGAGCAGTCACTCAGTAAGTGTAAGCCTACCCTTAAGCAAGCTGCTGTGCAATGGCTTTAGCGTTCCGGAGATGACTCTCTTTTGGTGGAAAGCAATCGCGAAGTTGGACCTGCGCCCTGTTCCTGCAATAGTAGATCGGCGGCGTCCCCTGGCTCAGGCGCGTCCACTCTCTTGAACAGAAACTCCTGAGTGGGAAAGGGAATCTCAATACCTTGTTCACGAAAGAGCCTTTCAATCCGATAGTTGATGTCACTCTTGATTTGTGGGTGACGGTTCGGCTGACGAGTAAAAACCAGCAGGCGAAAATCGAGCGAGTAGTCGCCAAAGCGCAGGAATTGTACTTTGGGCGGTGGATCCGTGAGCACATTGTCAACATCCTCAGCCGCCCGCAGGAGGGTTGCCGTTACCAATTGAACGTCTGAGTTGTAGGCCACGCCAACGGGAATCGAAATACGTGCGCGTGGGTCACCGTAGGACCAGTTAATTACGCGCTGACTGACAAGTTTAGAATTCGGTACGATGATTGCGATACGGTCGTTCGTCATAACAATCGTCGTCCGCAGATTAATGCTCCGCACATCACCCTCGTCATCACCGATGGTTATGCGGTCGCCCACTCGCAGCGGGCGCTCAAAGAGCAAAATAAAACCCGAGGCAATATCGGCCGCGAGGTACTGCAATCCGAAACCAATCCCTACCGAGAGTGCCGTAAAGACGACGGCTATGGAAGTGAGATCCAGGTTGAACGCCAGGTGCAAGGCCACCAGCACCCCCAGGGTTAACAGCAGGTAGCGCATCAGCGTGCTTATGGTATATCGCAAACCCGGATCGATATGGGTGCGCTTCGCAATCCTATGGTCTAGAAAAGTGCTGCACCAGCGCGATGCAAAGAGCGCGGCCAGGAGAACCGCGGCTCCCTGCACGAGACTGGTAAGAGAAACGACAATATTTCCGAACTTGAATGCATGATTAATGTAATCCCAGACGCGTGTGAGTACGCCCAGCCCATCCTGCCAAATGAGCAGCAGCAGCAAGCGTTCAGTTAATGAAAAAGCGCTCAAATTATTCACTCCAGCTGTCGCGATAAGGAAGTATGGTAGCAGTGGCGTAAGCACATCTCAACAGCACGCAGGCCCGACAGCGTCCTAAAGCTGTGTTGCAAAAGCTGTGAGGAATCTTCAGTTGCGACGAGACAATTCAAGCTTCAGGTACAGCAGGAAGAGACGAAAATTACATTTCAGTACAAAATCGAAATAGCGCGGGGGACTGCCAGCACCACAGAGAGGAGTGCGGTGGCGCAGGGTTCGTACATGGAGCATCACTCAACGCTGTGGTAATGGAGCGTATGTTTCAACTTGTTGACTTGCCTGCTGCATGAAAAATAGAATGCCAAGCAGATCGGGAGACAAAGATCCGGGTAAAAGTTCGTTTGCTTTCATCAATAACCACCTGAGTTCATCTAAATCGGTCTTCTCCGCTAATGGACCAGCTCATAATCCTGCTTCTTCTGTTGCTGGTGGTTGCAGCCGTAGTCTCCGCAATTATCCTACCGATAATCGCGCTGATTATCGCGCTTCGATCAAGAAAGAAGATCAGTGAAGAGGTCTCAAGGCTTCGAGCCGCACAGCCTTCTCCGACTCCCGGTGAAATATCGCCGCACGTTTCCGACTCAGGACTTCTCGCCGCCATTGGACAACTCAACACTCGTGTGGAAAACCTCGAAGCGGCGTTGACGGCCCACTCCATCCGCATTCCGGACGCCGGGAACGATCGCACGCCAACGCAACCAGAATTAACAGCTACTGAGCCGTCCGTTCCCAGTGCGGCCGCGGCGGCGCTAGTGGAAACCGCAGCGAGTCGCCATTACGTGCCATCACCTGACCTTGCTGAGTTACGACCTTCGGTCACACGAGTTCCGTCCTCCACTGTTGGCGTTGGAACGGTCCATGCGGAGCAGATTGAATCAATCATTGGTCGACGGTGGCTGGGCTGGGCGGCGGTCGCCCTGATTCTGTTCGCGGCAGCTTTCTTCCTCAAATATGCGTTTGATAACCGCTGGATTGGCGAACTGGGCAGAGTAGCTAGCGGCGTCGGCGCCGGAGTGATCATGGTGGTCCTTGGCTTCAAATACTACCGGTACCGCTGGCGCATCTTTTCCCAGATACTCACCGCAGGCGGTATTGTTCTCCTCTACCTGTCCGCATATGCCGCGTTCGGGTATTACCATCTGGCAACTCAGAAGACCGCCTTTGTATATCTGGCACTCCTTGTCGCCGAAGCAGCGGGCCTGGCTTATCTGTATGATGCTCCGGCAATTGCGATCATGGCCCTGGTAGGTGGCTTCTTAGCACCAATATTACTTCGTTCAGATCGCGATCAATATAGGTCGCTGTTCGGTTACATTGCCGCGCTCGACATCGGGGCATTGGCCCTGCTGAAGCACTGGACGGGACTAAGCTCGCTTGCCTTCACCGGAACACACCTACTGTTCTGGTTGTGGTACGACAGCAACTATCACCCGCGGAAGCTCGGCGCGGTTATGTTCTTTCAGTTTGCGGTGTTTCTGGTCTTCCTTCTCGCCCACGTCGGCAGACAACTTGTCGGGCGCCAGTCTGCCACACTCGAAGATCTCGGGCTGCTGTTGATCAACCCCTTCGTATTCTTCGCTACCGCTTATCACCTGCTTAATGCAAACCATCACGAGTGGATGGGCGTCTTCGCAATCGGCATGGCCCTGCTTTATGCCGGGTCAACGAAGATATTGCTGTCTCGATCAGCAACAAATCGAAGCGAGGCGTTGTCGATGATCGCTGTCGCGCTCACTTTCGTGACGATTGCGACTCCCATTCAGCTACAGTCAAATTGGATCACTATTGCCTGGGCGGTCGAAGCGCTCGTGATGTTCTGGGCCGGTCTGGAAATCAGATCCCAGCGACTTCGGGCTCTTGCCTACACACTTTTTGGACTTGCTCTTGTCAGACTCGTATTCTGGGATACGCCAGGTGTCTCTCGACCGATCTTCATGCCAGTTTTTAACAAGTACTTTCTCTCTTCCCTGGTCGTAACCGGGTGCCTCTTTACAGCCTCGGCTTTATATCGACGCCCGAGCGCAGAAAAGCGGTTCACTTCAAAATCGCAACTCGCGCTCTTACTCGTTGCTATCACCATACTGTGGTTCGTCATGTCCGTTGAGACTTACACTTTTTTCGCGGCGCGAGCCGCCGCCCAGAAACTGGCTGAGGATGCCGACCACGAGCGCTGGTTGGGCCAGATGGGCCTCTCTGTCATGTGGTCCATTTTCGCTGGAACCCTTGCGGCTGCCGGGTTCGTTCGACGTTCGGCAGCCGTACGCTGGGCTTCGCTGGCGCTGTTCACGCTCACCGTAATAAAGGCTATGCTGGTGGACATTGCACAGCTCCAGCAACTGTACAGGGTCATTGTGTTTTTTGTGCTCGGAGTGTTGTTGCTTGTGGTCGCGTGGGGTTACCACAAAGCTTTTCACTCCAGGGAGTCTGCAAAATGAAGAAGCTCGGTTTAGTTCTTTTCGTCATCGCCGGTGCATCGCTGGCACCGATCATTTTGTCCATCGCGCAGACGTCAGTGTCCTTGTGGCCCTTCTTTGTTAGAGTAACCTCCCGCGCCGGAGCTCCCGGCACATACGACCTTCTGGTACCACTCCAGGTATTGGACAAGTCGCGAGAAGACCTTGCTGATCTTAGGCTCTACGATATGAACGGTCGAGAAATCCCCTATGCGCTGCGTATCCGGAGAGAGGTCGACGAGAAACACGAAGTAGGGGCGCGTGTTTTCAATCAGGCGAGCGTGGGCACGACGGCGAGCGAAATGTCCGTTGATCTAGGTGAGAACGCGGGCGAACACAATGCGGTCGAGATTGCGACCAACGGCACGAATTTCCGACGTCGCGTGAATCTGGAAGGCAGCGACTCAGGTAAAGAATGGAGTACGCTGGCGGCCGGTGAACTGATTTTTAGTTTCGCGTCTCAGAACAAAGCGGTTGACTCGAGCCGCGTAACTTATCCAACCAGCAGGTACAGGTATTTGCGAGTGCGGGTTTTTGCGGATGAGCTGGCAGACAAACAAATGCCCCTCATCACGGGAATTAAGGTGATAATGGCAGTACGCGAAAAGGGTGAGCTGACGAATTGGATCGTACCGGTACCATCCTATCAATATATCCGCAACCAGGGTGCTCCGGCTTCGTCGTGGACCATTGATCTCGGGGCTCGAGTTCCCTGTGATCGGCTTGCGTTGGACTTTGCAGATGAGTCCTTTTCGCGTCCATTCCAAATTGAGGCTGTCGACGATGCTCAGAATGTGCGTTGGGTGACTTCAGGCGAGTTAACCCGGCGGGTTGGTGAACCGCGTAAACCGCTGGCCATCGCTTTCGATCGAGAGGAACATGCGCGAAAGCTGCGTCTCGTGGTAACAGACTACAGTAATCAGATGCTCTCGATTTCTTCCATTCAAGCGGGCGCGCCGGCGCGCCAGTTGGTTTTTGAGCTGAAAGAGCCGGTCAGCCAACCGCTGCGCCTGTTTTTCGGGAACCTCAAGGCTACCGCGCCACACTATGACTTCGAAAAAAACCTGCCCGCCCGTTCATCTCTGACGCCCATTCGCAGTGAAGTTGGCGCCGTCACCAATAATCCTAACTATAAGCCTGAACCGTTGCCGCTCACTGAGCGAGTACCCTGGTTAATCTACGTGGTGCTTGCGGCATCAAGCATTGCACTGGCGATAATACTTATTAGTCTGGCACGCACGGCTCTGGGCACCCATGGGCAAAAGGCAGATGAACCGAATACCCCAGGCAGTACCGTTTAGATCTTCAGAATTAGGGGCCAGAGCAGGAGGCAGTTGGCAGGCGACAGGAATTATGAGCGCGGAAACTTTTCAATCTCAGCAACCTCTCAGGTAAGGAAGGTGGACCCTGTCCCCGCCTCAACTTGAAAAACCACTCACTATCAGACTGGCTCCAAAGTTTAGGCGGGGACAGGGTCCACCTTCCTTACCTGAGAGGTTGCTGACGTTGAGCTGCTAACCCATGCCTCTGCTCCTGCCGCCTGCCATCTCGGCGCTAAAAATCAACCCTCAGAATCCGTCCTTGGGTTCCTACCAACCAACCACTCTTCGGACTTCCGAACGCGACGGCCCAGTAGCCGGTCACACCGGGAAGTGTGAACCAAGTGTTCCCTTCATCGGGTGTCCAAGCCGAGCCTCCCGGACCAGTCACCACCACAGTCTGGTTCGCATTGGCTTCATCATGGTCTTCGCCTTCGGGTCCGCGACCCTTGCCAACCTCACCTGCATAGCTCAACCCAAATACCGTCCCTATATTTGGCTGCTGATTCGTGATCGTCCAGGTCTTGCCGCCATCGCTCGAGGTCGCTGTCTGAGGAAAGGGTGGGGCCAAGGGATCGAGATCCCCACCGCCGATGATCCCGTGCCACGCATCTCGGAAAGCCACGCTGAATATGCCTGCGCTCGGCGAACCCCGCAGCGGTGAATTGTAAGCATTCCATGTGTCGCCCCCATTCTGCGTTGCAAGCACTCGCGACGGAGAAGCACCACCAGTTACGATCCAGGCGTTGTCCTTGCCTTGTGCCGCGACGCACGTACCGCTGGAAGCAAACGAAGATTCGCCATTCAGCGCCGGGGGCAGGTTGTTGCCAATGTCCTGCCAGGTTGCCCCATCGGTCGTGCGAATCACCGGAAAGCGCCCGTTCACCGAATCACTCTGCGCGATGCCACGCCTGGGCGTCCAGAACGCGAAGCAGTCATAGAAGGCCGCGTTATCGTGGTTCTGGAACTGCAACGTCCACGTGTCACCACCGTCAGTTGTCTTGTAGATTCGGGAATCGGTGCCATTTCCGATTGACAGCAGATATGCAACGTCGTCGCTCACTCCCTGCACATCACGGAATTGCAGCGTCTCGGCCCCGGCCACAACGCCAGTCCTCCAGGTTTGTCCGCCGTCAGTCGTGACGACAAACGTGCCACCGCGACCGCTCGCCCAGACCACGCGCGAGTTCACTGGACTCACCGCGATCAGCCCTTGTGTCGTGCCGCTGTTTTGCGCGGTGAGTGTTGGTTGATGGAGACGGAGATGGGTCTCCCCAAAGTTCAGAATCGCTGATGCGAATAGGGTAATTACGAAAACAACCCACGAAGGTTTGTACATGGCAATCTCTCCTTAATGAATTCGTGGGGGGCGAGCGGCAGTATAGGTCTGCCGTGCGAGGGGTGTCAAAACCTGGAACATCAGATTGAGGAGAAAAAACCTCCGGGCGAAGCGGAACTCAAGTAGACAAGTATCCATCTAGAAGTGTTCCGCTGTTCCGGAGGTGTGATTGGCTATGTGCCGGTTCTGTCAGAAACGGAGTGAGGACCATCCAATACCGATCTATTCAAGGCGTTGGGCAGTTTCGGAAGTACACACTTTTCCGGTAAAGTTGCCGAGCGCATCGAAGAATTCGACTGAGGCAGAAGCGGTGAACTCATTGTCATCGTCTCCGACCGCGATTGTTTTGATGGCTTGAGCGGTGCCGATGAAAGCATGCGTTGTGGAGTTTGGGTCAAAGCGAAAGAAGATAAGTGTCGCGGTGAAGTCGCGACCGCCGACATGCTGCCACGTGCCGTGACCGGGACTACGGAAAACTGAGCCGTTCCCCGTTTCGAGCATCGAACTGATCCCCTGGTTGTGGGACGTCAATTTGGCGTACGGGCAGTTTTGACAGGGCGGGTGGTCCAGCGAGGAGACAATCTCTTGATTAGTGCCGAGTTGCTAAATACGCGGGATGGCACCCATGTATGGGGCGAACAGTACAACCGAAAGCTGACGGACGTTCTAACACTGGAAAAGGATATTGCATGCGATGTGTCGCGCAAATTGCTATCGCGATTATCGGGCGCTGACGAGCAGAAGTTGACGAAGACCTTCACAGCTAATGCCGAAGCCTACCAACTCTATCTCAAGGGACGTTACCACGTTCTCAATTTGACGCTCGCGGAGGTCCAAACCGGAATCTCATATTTCCAACAGGCGATTGCAGCCGATCCTTCTTATGCGCTCGCCTATGTCGGACTCGCTGACGCATATCGCTCGGCACTGGTCGGCGACATGCCGCCATCCGAAATTCTTCCGAAAGCGAAAGAGGCAGCCCAAAAGGCGCTCGAAATCGACGACACTCTAGCTGAGGCACATGCAGAACTCGGTTTCATCATATTCTGGTACGATTGGGACTGGAGCGCTGCTGAGTACCAATTCAAGCGAGCTCTGGAGCTTGATCCAAACAGCGCAGACACGCATCTTTTTTACGCTCATCTGCTGTCGAACATGGCGCGGCATTCCGAGGCGCTCGAAGAGGTAAAACGCGCTCGGGAACTGGACCCGCTTAATTTGAGGACTAATGCCCTCGAAGGACAATTTCTTATTCACGCTGGGAGAACGGATGAGGCGTTGGCCAGATTACAGAAAACCTTCGAAATGGCTCCGATCTATTATTTCGCTCACTTTTTTGCTTCAAGCGCTTATATCGAAAAAGGAATGTTTCCCGAAGCCATTGCCGAAGCACAAAAGGCTAGAGAATTTTCCGGACCAACAAATTCTCATCCACTGGGTTTCCTCGGTTACGCTTTGGCCAAATCCGGTAAACAAGCGGAAGCGCGAACTCTGCTCGCAGACCTATTGAAGTCGTCATCCGAGAGGTACGTTTCTGGTTACAACATCGCGCTGGTTTGCAACGGTCGGGGCAATCGCGACGAAGCGCTCACCTGGTTGGAGCGAGCCTATCGAGAGCGCGATCAGAGAATGGTCTTCCTGAAAGTAGACCCTAAATGGAATAATTTACGGGGCGATTCTCGGTTTCAGAGTCTGATGCAACGACTTGGGTTTATTTAACTGTCCGAGGGTGGCGTTTGGTCTTTAGCCTTTGGGCCTTTGACTTTCGAGATTTGTAAATACATATGTTGGAGTGCTCCTAACCAGGGGCGCCCACGGAGGGACGCCCCTACTTTCGTACCACTGTGGTCACGGTCAGGCTGCGGCTGAATTGACCAAGCTTTGCGCTGTCGCCGTTAATGTTGACAAACGCCTTATAAATACCCGGAGCTCGCGGATGAAATCGCAGCACCCAATAAAGCAAAGCTGCCAGCCACCAGAGTCCGGATTGTAGCCGCCTCGCGCCCACGTTTTGTCCCGTTACTTGGGCCACCCGAACTTAAAGATTGCTATTTTTCTTTGCTGTCGCGCTCTTTTCCATTCGTGCCTTAATGAGCTTCCTTATGAGCGCCGTGGGAAGTTTCTTGTCCAACGGAAAGCGGACAGTCGCTTTGGTGGTTTCATAACCTGCCAGCTCACTTTGATGCTCAGCAATGGTTGGAGCGGGTATATAGAGTCCAATATGGGATTTCCAAATACTAAAGTAGGCCAGCCGACCATTGTAGCTATAGTAGGGCATTCCATAACTGATCTGTTCGACGGCAGTTGGCGCGGTCTTTCTAATTACCCCCCGCAGCTCTTTCAGTTTGCTTTGCGCTTCTTTTGGGGCAGCCGCAATGTAAGCGTCTACATCTTTCGTTGTTTTTTTCATGGTGCAATGGGTATTTGTTTTAGTTGAAAGTTTCCCACAATTTGGCCCTGCGCAACTTGACCGCCTGCCACCCCAAACTTATTAGCCATGCCATGAAGCTTAAAAACAAAAAGCGAGATGGCCAGCCAAGAGGAACTCCTGGGCCGCACTGTACATCCCGGTGTCGAATACAGATTTAGTGACGATTGTGACAGCCGATATTCAACGGCCAGATTATTTTGATCCGAGCTGCTGGAACAGGAAACCGTAAATATCCGCGTTCTGTTCGTTCTGTTGGCGCTTCGTCGATCCAAAGCCGTGCCCAGCGTCGTAATCAATCCGAAGCAGCACAGGCTTACCGCTGGTCGTCGCAACCTGCAGGCGCGCAGCCATCTTTGCAGACATCCACGGTTCGACGCGTGGATCGTTAATGCCGGTAGTAAGCAATACAGCCGGGTATTTCACACCCTCTTTGACTTTATGGTAAGCGTCCATTGCCAAAAGAGCCTTGAATCCCTCTTCAGTCTTGACGGAACCGAATTCCGGAATATTCGGAATACCATTGGAAGTGACTTCAAATCGCAACGCGTTGTTGTCACCGACCTGATCAATCGCGGCGGCAAACAACTCCGGTCTTTCGACGATTGAGTTTCCGATCAAAATGCCACCAGCGCTTCCCCCTCGTCCCGCAAGATGCTCCGCACTTGTGTATTTCTCGCTAATAAGATACTCCGCGCAGGCAATAAAATCTTTCCAGGTATTGGGCTTGGTTTTTTCCTTGCCGGCCAGATGCCACTCTTCGCCGTATTCGCCACCACCACGCACACCCGCCATCCCTATCACGCCGCCGCGCTCAAGCCACGGCAGGAAATTCGATGCGAAGAAGGGCTCAGTATTGTTTATGCCATAAGCGCCATAACCAATTAGCAGAGTCGGATTATTGCCGTCGCGTTTCAATCCTCGCTTGTACAGAATCACTAAAGGAACCATCGTGCCGTCGTGACTTCTTATTTTGATGGAAGCCAATTCAATGTTGGACATGTCGATTGGAATCGGTGGCACCAGTGTTGTATTTGTCGCGGTTTGAGTTTTTGGATCGAAAGCGAAGTAAACTGTCGACTTGGTCCATGACGTCAAACCGAATAGCAGACCATCCGTTTCCTGATCGGTCCAGCCGATAAAAGCTGTGCCATCGTATGGCACTTTGATCTGCTGCGGTACGCCACCCTTGTAATCTATGCGCCAAAGTCTGCCGAGTCCGCCGTCGAGCGTTTGCACGTAAAGGGCGTCCTTTGCCGCTCCAATATTTGTCACGACAGCTTCACCGGCAGGAAAAACTGTTTCTGCTTTTGCTAAGTCAGGCTCAGCCAGGTTGATGTGAATTACTTTAAATCGCGGAGTGTTTCTATAGGTGCTAAGGTACAAATCATCGCCATGGATATCGATGCTGGCAATATCGTCTTCAAGAGAAGCAATCCTGCGCCAGGGTATCGGCTTTTGACCGATCTTATCGAGAGTCGTTACGTAGTATTCAGAATTAGGCGAGACACCCGAATTGACAACTGCGAATACGTATTTCGATCCGACGGGCACAATCGCAAACGGCAGCGGCGTCGGTTCCATTTTGATGTTTTCATTTACTTCATAACCGAAAATTACCTTATCGTCGTCCGCATTCGTTCCCAGAACGTGCTGGTAGACGCGGCTCTTTTGATAGCGCTCAGTCGGGGGTGCCCCTTCGCCGAGTTTCTGCAGACGGTTGTAAAGAAATGAGTGATTGTCAGGCAGCCAAGCGCCTGCGCCGAACCTCGCCCGGTCAATGCGCTCGCCCAGATCGCGCCCGGTGCTGGTTTCAATCACGCGCATCTCGCCGTTTTCGGAACCGCCGATCGAGACTGTGTAGTTTACGTACTTTCCGTCAAACGACGGATTATAGGAGTCGATCGAGTAACGCTTGCCGGGAGAAGAAAGTTTGTCGGGATCAATCAGCAGGCGTTCTGCACCTTTAAACCCTTCGCGCACATAAAGGCGACGATCGTTTTCACCCGGCGCTAATCGATAATAAAAATAGAAGCTCCCGGCCCGTTGAACTCCCGACACGCGTATTCCCGTTTCGCTCAATTCCTCAAAGCGTTTCAGCAATTGCGCGCGTATCGGCAATCCATCGAGGTAAGCTCTGGCATACTTGGCCTGAGCTTTCATCCATGCAGCGGTCTCAGGACTCTTCGCGTCTTCCATCCAGCGATAAGGATCGACAATGTTCGTTCCGAAGTACGTGTCTGTAACCTCATGTACGGCAGCCTTCGGCGGACCATCCTGGGCTGAAACTGCGTGAGTCAGGATAAGAGAGACAAATGCGACGACGACGTTATTAAATCTGAACGATCTCATGAAACATTCCTTTGGCTGTGATAGTGGTATTGATGCACGGGAAATTCAGCTTCGGCGGCGACTCCTGAAAACGTATAAGTCGTTGGAAGAGTGGCGAAGGGGACAGGACACGAACCTATAAGCCGTTACGGGCGGCGGTTTTCAAGACCTCAAAGTGGCCTTGGACCTAACCTGACCTCCACCGATTTCCCAATATAAATGGGCCTTGCAGCCGTCAAAGTGATCTAGGTAAGGGTACAGTCTTTTCCAGAAGCGCGCCATCTTAGGGCCAAGTCGATCGTGAGCTGTTTTCGTCTGCGTCTCACCCACTTCGGATCACGACCACCAATTTTCGCAAAATGTGCTGGACAGCGGTCTTTTTAGAGAATGACCGGAACGGACCAGATCGTCTCTGAAATGGGTTCTCGTTTTGTAGAAATTCCGTCAGAGCTTTTGAAGTAATCTGGGGAGTTTTTCTTCATCAGCGCGCGCCATCTTAGCGCCAACTTTTCGGAAAGGGCGCAGCAACCTTTTGGGGAACGCTCAGGACAGCGGTCTTTTTAGAACACGACCGGAGTGTGAAAAAAGGTCCGCGATTTCCTAATGTTTTCAGCCGGGCACTTTTGAGTGATCGAGAGAGGTTTTTATGATTGGCGCGCCAACTTAGCGCCAACTTCGTCGAAATGAACGCGAGGTCTGAAATACGTTCCTTGTGAAGACCAACCCTCTTGGCGTCCAATAATCCAAGCCGTCCATTATTAATGGACATGGCTATAAAGTGGACACAACTGTGCGCGTTAAGTGCAGAACCCTCACTTCTGGGCACAATCTCAACCAAACGTACTTAGCTCTTTCAGTGGACAACGGATAATAGTGGACAACTGCCTTCTAAGTGTCATGACCAAATCATTAATTCGGGAACTATCCGAATCAGGAACTTAAGGCCGTGACGAAAGTGCCCGATCCTTCAATCCAGGGACGATAATACCCTCACTTGTACGCTTACTTAGAGGTAGTACGCTTATTCTGGTTATACCGCCAACGCGCGCCCGGTCCCTTACCTCGGCAGGCCACTCTACCTTCCCGCTTCAAATCCGCCAGCAGTGATCGTATCCATTCTCGCCCAACACCCGGACAGGCAGCCTCGATGTCGGTGAGCTTGAATTCTTTTGTCTGTTTGCGGATCGCTGACAACACCATTTCGGCTTTAGCCCCTTTTGGGAACTTGGTCTGTTTGACGCGCTCTTCGAATTCTCGATATGTAGCCTTAAGGATGTACAGAATGTAATTGATGTAGGGCCAGGGATCGTGTTTGCCCTCGTGCCAGCTTTGCGAACTTTGTTCGAGCGTTTCGTAGTACCTATCTTTGTTCTCCTCGATCAAACGCTCAAGACTAATGAAGCGCCCGACTTCGAAGCCCAGGTGATAGCACTGCAAGAGCAGCAGGAGTCGCGAGACGCGACCATTACCGTCGCGGAAAGGATGAATACACAAGAAATCAAGATTCATCGCCGCCATCCCGATCAAGGGATGGACCGCTCGTTCGTCAAGACTGTCCCGCCACGCTTCGATCAGCTCACGCATCGCAGCCGGTGTCTTTCGCGCGGAGACTGTCTTGAAGCGAACCCGAACGCGTCCATCTGGCGACCGCTCAATGATGTCGCTATCTTTCGCCTTGTACTTACCAGCGTCGCCGATGTTAGCCCGACTCAATCGATGCAACCGAAGTATCGTCTTCTCAGAAATCACAAGCTTTGGCCCTTGCTCGTGAATAAGCTTTAGCGCATCGCGGTAACCGCGGACCTCTTGTTCGTCTCGATCGCGCAGAAGAGATTTCCCCAGGACGACAGCTTTTACGCGAGACTGATCGACGGTCACACCCTCAATGCGGTTTGAGGAGATTGCGCTCTCAGTCAACGCATGTTCGCGCAAGACCTTGAGCCGCTGCGGTGACTGTTTAGTGAAGAGTTCCTGTTTGCCGCGCGCCTCGCCAAGATCAGCCAAGTACCAGGCTGTTGTATGAATGTTGGGTTTCTTCCCAAGTAGTAGTGTCGTCATCACCGAACCCTTATTAAAGCACAATTCAATTGGCGTGGCCGACATCACCGAATTCATTGCGCAATATTCACGTATAACCTGATTCCCCTTGGACCCCAGCGCGCGGAAGATTCAAGCCTGTTCGTCCAGATAGCGGGCAACGACGATCTCGATCCAGTCCTGAAGCACAAGTTCAATGCGGTCGAGCGAGAACTGAGCACGATGAATCACGGGCAACCTGCGGCAAGCCTAAGAGTATCGAAGCAGCGGCGATTGTTTTTTCGAGAAAGTTCTTGACACGATCGCTATTGATACTTTATACAAGAAGGTTCGCGCGACATCATGTCGCGCACTGCTAGGAAGAAACTTTCAAATGATGACGAGCAGGACATACAAAGAACATACGGCGAAATGGTCGACCCGTGTCGAGATGCGCGCGGTGTGTTTAGCAGGCGGTCTTAGCTTGTCATCCGTCAATTATTTCGGCGCCAGACTCGGACAACCGACGGCCATAGATAGCCGGAATATCAGGCATTAATCAGCGGGAGCGGACTCCCGCTCCCAAATCTCAAAGCAAAATCGCGAGAATTGAAGGAGCGGGCAGCTTCCCTGGGAGGCTTAAAGCCCGCTCCTTTAGTTTTTTGACAATCGAAGTACCTATTTGCGAGAGATGAAGGCAGGGAGCCTTCAACGGATGACGACGCCGTTGCTTTGCGAGCGTGTCGAGCGTCGCCATCCTCAGGAGAAGTGTGCCTCGAAGTGTGTTGTACTCATGTCCGACAAACTTCAGTTTGTCGTTTTCTGGCGAACTAGTTTTTCTTCCAGACTGAGCGACAAGCTGAAGCATGTCGGACAATCTCTGGAGGCGTCGCCTAACGGTATGGCAGCGGTTTGCTAAATCGCCGCGCTTTGCGTGTGCAGGTTCGATTCCTGCCGCCTCCGCCAATTCACGGACCTGTAGCTCAGCGGAATGAGAGCGCGACTCTGCGAAGGTCGAGGTCGCACGTTCAAATCGTGCCAGGTCCACCAATCAAGAAAATCTTACGGAGTGGCCGAGCTGGAAAGGCGCGAGTCTCTGAAACTCGTTTACGTAGGTTCGAATCCTACCTCCGTAGCCAGTTTGAAGAGTTTGACGCGGAGTACACTGGAGTCGTAAAGCCGCCAGGGACGGGCTCATAATCCGTCGACGCAGGTTCAAGTCCTGTCTCCGCAACCAAGCTTAGGACCCGTAGTTCAGCGGAATCAGAAACAGTCGTTTCCTAAACGACGAGAGCACCCCACGCGGGCTGCCCGCGCGGGGACCCCGCCCGTCGCAGGTTCGAGTCCTGCCGGGTTCACCATGCCGGCGTAGCCCAATCGGGAGGAGGCGCTAGTCTTAGGAACTAGACAGTGTGGGTTCGAATCCCTCCGCCGGTACCAAATCAAAGGATGAAGTAGGAAGGATGAAGGATGAAAAGGAGCGATTGATTTTGGGCTTTCATCCCTCATCCCTCCGCCTTCATCCTTGCTCTAGCGCGTGTAGCCCAATTGGAAGAGGCGGCTGATTTAAGACCAGCTTTAATGATGAGTTCGAATCTCTCCACGCGCACCAAGATTTCCGGGGCGTCGAATGCAAAGGGTCGCGCAGTTAGTTTTCCAATTAACTTTAGAGAGTTCAAGTCTCTCCGACGCCACCAACAATCTTGCTGTGGCCTTGGTGTAATTGGTTAACACACTGCACTGTGAATGCAGAGATGACGGTTCGACTCCGCAGGTCACCCCAATCCAATGGCGCGTTAGGCAAGGTAGGCTCAAGCCGCCTGATTCTCAATCAGGCGATCGTCGGTTCAAATCCGACACGCGCTGCAAAATTTTCGCACGGAACTGTGGCCGAGAGGTGAGGCACCTGATTGTCGATCAGGTCGATGACGGTTCGAGTCCGTTCAGTTCCGCCATGCGTCAGTAGCCAAATCGGATCAAGGGCACCTGCCTCTTAAGCAGGGGATTGTGAGTTCGAGTCTCACCTGGCGCACCATTTTCAATTAGACTTAGAAAGGGAGGTAACAAATGCCTTACAAGAAGCTACCAATCGGTGGCGCACACAGTGAGATCCTGTCGTGGGCCAACCACGATTTCAGCATTGAAGAACAATCGATGCTGAGAAACGTTTCGCGCTTGCCATGTTTGTTCAAGCATGTCGCGCTGATGCCTGACGCACATTTGGGCAAGGGCAGTATGGTCGGTTCGGTAATCGCGACGAAGGAAGCAGTCATTCCCGCAACGGTTGGCGTCGACATTGGTTGCGGCATGATGGCTGTAAAGACGCCATTCAAGAGTGGGACTCTCGACGGCAAGTTGAAAGACTTGCGCTTGGCAATTGAAGAAGCAATTCCGGTCGGCTTCAACGCGTACAAGGAATCAGTTGATGAATCTTCGTACTGGGATGGTTGGAAGGACTTTAGTGAACTTCACGAAGGTGTCCATGATCGCAAAGCGAAAGCGATGAAGCAACTGGGCACGTTGGGTGGCGGCAACCACTTCATCGAAGTTTGTCTCGATACAGAAAACGTCGTGTGGTTGATGCTCCACTCGGGCTCGCGCAACATCGGCAAAGAGTTGGCTGAACGTCACATCTCGACGGCGAAGTCACTGTGGAGACTCTCAGAACTTCCAGCTCCCGATCTCGCTTACTTCATCCAGGGCACGCCGGAATTCGCGGCGTACTGGAAAGACCTGAAGTGGGCGCAAACCTACGCGATGAAGAATCGCGAGATCATGATGGCGCGTCTGTTGAAGGTCTTCAACAAGATGTTCAATCATCGTCAGCCGTTTAGGCCTGAGCTTCAGGTTAACTGCCATCACAACTATGTGGCGCTCGAAGAGCACTATGGCGAGAAAGTTTTCGTCACACGCAAGGGCGCAATCAACGCCGACAAAGACATGTACGGCATCATTCCCGGATCGATGGGCGCGAAATCGTTCATCGTCAAAGGCCGTGGTCTGGCTGAGAGCTTCAACTCCTGCTCTCACGGCGCGGGCCGCAAGATGTCACGCGGAGCAGCGAAGCGAGCCTTTACCAAAGACGACCTCGCTCGTCAGACTTCCGGCGTTGAATGTCGTAAAGACGTAGGCGTGCTGGATGAAATTCCCGGCGCTTACAAATCGATCGAAGCAGTGATGAAGAATCAGGAAGACCTGGTTGAAATCGTTGCCGAGATCAAGCAAGTGGTCTGCGTGAAGGGCTGAGAATTAGATTCAGTCCTTCACCAATCCAGTCGTCATTATCTCAATCCATAAATCATTTCGGGGTGTGGTGTAACGCAAGCATCCGAGTCCTGGGAACTCGTGGTGACAGTTCAATTCTGTCCTCCCCGACCATCCGCCCACCGCACATGTTATGGGGATCGTTCTCAGTGCGATAATCGAAGAAGCCTAAAGAAAGGAGGCATTAGTGAACCCGCACATACTCTTTGACAAATCAGTGTTCCAAGCCACTCCGGTCTCGGCGTTCGTGAGCGTTGATCGATACTTGGAGATGGTCATTCCGCCAATCCTCGTCCGCGAGATCGGTGGCGATCTCGCGGGGACCAGCGGTAAGCGAAAGGAAAAAGATCAGAGCGTTTTTGTTGAGAAGCTTGCTCACCGGCCCGGAGTCCGCGCTTTTCTAGCCCATCACGCGTTTCTTATTCACCATGATCTGTTAGGTCGACCTGTGGCTATGGACGGCCGGGTGCCGTCGATGATGGAACCGGTACGTATGCCAGACGGAACTAAAGGCCTTCGCGTTGCCGAAACACCGGAGGAATATGCGATCAACAGATGGCGCCAGCACGATTTCACGCGACATGATTATCTTTGGGCCGAACGTTGGCAGCGAGTTCAAAGGTCTATTCGCAGCGGTTTCTATTCCCGCACTCTTCACAAGAGCGGAATCGATATTGAACAAGCAAAGAGCATAGAGCAGCTAGATCAACAGATTGAGAACGTGCTCACGAATCCCGGCGCCCAAGCGCGATTGCTGAATATCATCTTCACTGACTTTGCTGTTCCAATGAGACAGCAAGAGCTAGCGATTAAGCGGTTTCAGTCCAAGAAGCCACGTTTACTTTTACGTCAGTTCGCACCCTACGCGGCTTTCTGCTTGAGAGCGAACTTACTTCTGGGCTTTGCAGGCGGATTGTTAACCCGAGGTCATCCACATGACCTTCGGGATTTGGAATATTGCTATTACCTTCCTTTCTGCGAGGTATTCGCATCGACAGATAAACTTCACCGCAAGTTGGCACCACTGTTGATCCGCAACGATCAGATGATCGTTAGTTCGGAACTTATTGACGACCTAAGAAGGCTCACTGACGAATGGACGAAGTTAACACCGCAGGAGAAGATGGAATTTGCTCGCGGCATCCGAAATGAACCCCCAGAAAGGGAGGGCTCGATTCTGCGACAAATCTGGGAACGATACCGGGGACCAGATGTGCCACGCACTCAACCAGCAAATCCACCGCCCGACTCCTTTTTCAAAGAACTAATCCGGAAGTCATATGGCTCAGAGGATATTCTCGATGACATCGATGTTGAGAAGGTCGCCTTCCTTACACAGAAAGTTCAAATGACAAAAGCTCGGGCAAGGGAGCTATACCCAGGCTTCAACTTCGATGAGTAGTCCGCCTCACACAAGAATTACCGCATCGTTGGTCCAGTTGGTTTAAGACGGCGTTGCCAATGCCGAGACACCGGTTCGAATCCGGTACGATGCTCCAAGTCCTTTTACGCTCCTGTAGCTCAAATGGAAGAGTGCGACGCTTCGAACGTCGAGGTTGCGGGTTCAAGTCCTGCCAGGAGTTCCATTACTGATTAATGATCTCACCTCACAACCAAGGCGCCAGTTACCTTGATTCGCGCCGCTCGCGGAAGTGATGTAGCCGGAAACATGCGAGTCTTCCAAACTCGATTCGAGAGTTCGAATCTCTCCTTCCGTTCCAATTTGCGCGCGTCGCCAAGCGGCTAAGGCGCCGGATTGCAAATCCGGTATTCGTGAGTTCGAGTCTCACCGCGCGCTCCAATTCTTAACCAACAGAGAAAGAAAGGAGGTGCCGAGTGATGCCACTCAATGGGAGAGTTCTACTACTCAATCAAACTTACGAGCCGCTCGGCACCGTCAGTGTCCCGCGCGCAATCATCATGACTTTCAAGAACACGGTCTTCGTCGAAGAGTTCGACGGCGATCGCGTGCTGCGTTCGGCGCATGATGAATTTCCCGTGCCGTCGGTAATTCGCCGCCGCACTTACATCAACGTTCGCCGCCGTCGCGAGCAATCAGGTATGAAGCGCTTGCGAATTTACATGCGCGACAAGTTCCGCTGCCAGTACTGCGGCGAGAAGAAGGGCGTCGCTGAGCTAACGCTCGATCACATCTTGCCGCGTTCGCGTGGTGGAGATAACTCACCCGTAAACATCGCGACGGCTTGTATCAAGTGCAACAACCGGAAGAGCAATCGCACTCCGGCTGAAGCACGCATGCCTCTGCTAACTTCGCAGACGGCGCTGCGCGTGAAGCTCGAACGTGTGGTGCTTTGCCATTATGCAGAAGCGCGAGCCGAATGGCGCAAGTACCTCTTCATGGACGTACACGATGATCGTGCGGTCATGAATAAGGTGTACAACGAGCAAAAGCGGAGGGCATGAAAAATTCATCGCCCTCCTTCACCGGTCGGATAGCTGAGACGGATTAGCGCGGGTCTGAAAAACCCGAAAGGTTGGTTCGATTCCAACTCCGACCACCAATCTCTCTCGCCCGAGTAGCTCAACTGGCGGAGCTCTGGGTCCTACAAACCAGAGGTTGAAGGTTTAAGTCCTTCCTTGGGCACCAAAAAATAGTAGGCAGTCGGCAGGTGCGGGAAGCAGGCGTCCGGGTTTTACCTGCCGCCTGCTTACTGCTCCTGTCTCCTGATTTCTCGGGGCGTGACTCATCCCGGCAGAACGGTGACTGTCAGGGAGCGTGGAGTTCCAAGAGGCGCGTCGGCCTCACGCCCCGACCACAGACTAAAAGGCGATGTAGCTCCAACTGGCAGAGCTGCTGTCCCGTAAACAGCAGTGTGTGAGTTCGAATCTCACCATCGCCTCCAAACTCTGGCCCGCGTTCCCGGCGTCGGTCTTCTAAACCGAACCTGCAAGAGCTGGGTGGAAAGGCACGAGGTTCAACTCCTCCGCGGGCTTCCACTTCAAGGATGAAGGATGAGGGATGAAGGATGAAAAACTCACCTTCCGCGATCTGAACGATTTGATTCATCCCTCATCCTTCCGCCTTCATCCTTGCCTTTGGCTGTGTAGCTCAAGCGGAATTAGAGCAAGCGTCTCATAAGCGCGAGGTTGGTGGTTCGAGTCCACCCACAGCCACCAAATTTTCGGGCTGGTGATGTAACGACAGCATAGAAGTCCTGCAAACTTCTTGTGAGGGTTTGAATCCCTCCCAGTCCACCAACTGAAAGGATGAAGGATGAAGGCGGAAGGATGAAAGCGACACAACCCCGGCGATTCTTTTCATCCTTCATCCTTCCTACTTCATCCTTCCTTTTGTGGCGTAGCCAAGTTGGTAAGGCACCGCACTGTTACTGCGGCCATGCGAAGGTTCGAATCCTTCCGCCACAGCCAATTCTATTGACCCGGAGCTCGAGTGACAGAGCGGCGGCCTTTTAAGCCGTGAGGTGCGGGTTTGAGCCCCGTCGGGTCAACCAAGTTTCGCGGTGTAGCTCAACGGCCAGAGCACTCGATTGATAATCGAGCGACGCAGGTTCGACTCCTTCCACCGCGACGAAATCCAAGGGCTTCACGGGGCATAGCTCAACAGGTAGAGCAGCCGCCTTATAAGCGGTTTTAGCGCCAGATTAGCGTGAGGTTCTGGGTTCGACCCAGTGTCCCTACCAATGTCCGACAAACTTCAGTTTGTCGCTGATCTATGAATTGTCAGAGATCGGCAAACTGAAGTTTGCCGGACATTGCGGGATGGTGTAACTGGCAACACGGCGGGCTTTGAACCCGAAGATGAAGGTTCGACTCCTTCTGCCGCAGCCAATCTTTTCTGAAATTCGCAAAAGGTATTTCGATTGTCACTGAACCAGACAATAGAAGTGTGAGGTAACGAACAATGGCAAACAAGACTCTATTCAAGTCGCTAATCGGCCGGCTCATTCCGGCAACTGATGCAATCAATGAGGAGCGCGCTCCAGCGTACGCTCTATCGCCAAAGCATCAGCTGGCGCAGTACGCGGCTACAGGTTGTCTGAACACAACCTTCTACGCGGGCGCCGACGAGCAACTGGCGAAGGTGCTTGAGCTGTGCGCCGAACTCGACGCTGAGTTCATCGCCAAGACCGCCGTGTTCTGTCGCGAGCGCGGTTTCATGAAGGACATGCCTGCGCTACTTTGCGCTCTGCTGTCGGTGAAGGACCGCGAGCTGCTGGCTCGTGTCTTCCCACGCGTGATCGATAACGTAAAGATGCTTCGCAACTTTGTGCAGATCATGCGTTCGGGTGCAGTGGGTCGTAAGTCGCTCGGTTCGGCGCCAAAGCGTCTGGTGCGCGAGTGGCTGGACGCTCGTGATCCGGCTGCGCTCTTCAAGGCGAACGTGGGCCAGGACCCTTCGCTGACTGACATCGTGAAGATGGTCCATCCAAAGCCGAAGGACGAAGCACACGATGCCCTGTTCGGTTACTTCATCGGCCGCGAATACGAGTTCGATGCACTGCCGGAAGTTGCTCGCAACTTCGAGGCGTTCAAGAAGGGCGAGTCGCGTGAAGTGCCCGATGTGCCATTCCAGATGCTGACTGCTCTGGAGCTTGGGACGGCGGAGTGGACTGCGATCGCGCGTCGCGCGCCATGGCAGATGACACGCATGAACCTGAACACGTTTGCGCGTCACGGTGTGTTCGGCCAGCCAGGAATGACTGAGCTGATTGCGAATCGCCTGCGCGATCCGAAGGCGAATGCGAAGGCCCGTGTGTTTCCGTACCAGCTAATGGTCGCTTACACGATGGCCAATGCGAACGCTGACATTCCGAAGGAAGTTTGCGATGCGCTCCAGGATGCAATGGAAATTGCGCTAGCAAACATTCCGACAATCGAAGGCCGAGTGTATGTCTGCCCGGATGTCTCGGGTTCGATGTCGTCGGCTGTAACGGGCTACCGCAAAGGTGCAACTACAGCGGTGCGTTGTATCGACGTTGCGGCGCTGGTTGCGGCAGCCGTGCTACGCAAGAACCCGCGTGTTGAAGTGCTGCCGTTCGAGTGCGACGTGGTTAAGGTCAACCTGAACTCGCGCGACAGCGTGATGACCAACGCAGCGAAGCTGGCTTCGGTTGGTGGAGGTGGAACCAACTGTAGCGCGCCGCTGGCGCTGCTGAACCGCCGTAAGGCAAAAGGTGATCTCGTAATCTTTGTTTCGGATTACGAGTCGTGGGTTGATGCCGGTGGAGGCCGTGGCACCGCAACGATGAGAGAGTGGAACGCGTTCAAGCAACGCAATCCAAACGCTGGTCTGGCTTGTATCGACGTGCAGCCCTATCGCACGGTGCAGGCCGCAGAGCGTGAGGACATTCTCAACGTCGGCGGATTCTCGGATCAGGTCTTTGGCGTGATCTCGGAATTCGCACCCGGTGAACTGAACGCTGACCACTGGATCGGTGTGATCGAGTCGGTGGCGTTGTAACCAGGTTCCGAGTTTCGGGTTTTCGCCTTGAATTCTGAAGCTCGGAACTCTGAACTCGAAACTGAAGCTGTGGCCGAATGCTGTTGGGACTACATCCTTTGAAAAGATGTCTCGACGATTCCTTGTCGGCCTTTAGAGCCATGGCGAATGCGGGTGTGGAGTACATGGTTAACGCAGGTTCGAATCCTGTCTCGCCCGAAAAACTTTTGGGCGAGGGGCCACGGCAACGTGGTCAAAGCTCTCACCGATTTTGTCGCCCTCAATCATGGAGGTGAATGCCGGAAAGACTACATCACTCTGGCTGCTAACCAGCGAGCCTCGTGGAGTGTGATGACTCCAGCGGTTGAAAGACCGTGCTCAATTGTCTTTCCAATCTTGTCACCCCTTTTCTTATTGTTGGCTGGAGTGAATTGGATGCGAATGGTTTCAGAATATACAGAAGTAATGTGGTCCACCACATTACTTTTGTACTTTCCGAAACCAGTCGCATCCTCTTTTGTTATGTGGCCAAGTCAGTTATGTGGCGCTGGCCGGGAGCGCCAGAAGCGCGCCAACTCGCTACTGGGACCGAAGGAAGGTGATTGCGGAAGTGTGTAAGTTGTTGAAAAGAAATGGCGGAGGGGACAGGACTCGAACCTGCAAGCCCTTTCGGGCGGCGGTTTTCAAGACCGCTGCACTACCAATTATGCGACCCCTCCGATTGGCCATCAGAACTATAGCTTACCGTGCTTCTCCCACTCAAGAACAAGGAGAACAGGGGAAAAGGGAAACGGGGAAAAGGATCTACCCTTTTACCCTATTCCCCTTTTACCCTATTCCCCTTTTACCCCATTCCCCTTTTACCCCATTCCCCTTTTACCCTATTCCCCTTTTACCCTATTCCCCTTTTACCCTATTCCCCTTTTATCCTATTCGCCTTTTACCCTATGATCTAAGTTGATGCGAGTCACCATCGGTCAGATCAATACAACGAACGGCGATTATGAGGGGAACACTGCCAGGATCATTCACGCAATTGAGCAGGCAAAAAATGACAAGGCTGATCTGGTAGCACTGCCCGAGGTTTGTGTTCAGGGATACACCTCGCTTGATTGGTTTCTCGACCGGGATATCACCCAGGGCGTGTTGCGCCCGCTCGATAAAATCATTCAGGCTACTGAGGGAGTAACCGCAATCGTCGGCACTGTGAGACCCAGTGGTCTAACAAATGGACGCAAACTCTACAACTCCGCGGCCATTATCCGCAATAAAGAACTACTCGGTTTTGCAGATAAGACGTTGTTGCCGGAGTACGATGTTTTTGATGATCCACGTTATTTCCAGCCGGCTCCAGAACGCCATTTGTTCAGCGTCAACGGCTGCAAGCTCGGCATCGCTGTTTGTGAAGATTTCTGGAACGATAAAACATTTTGGAAAGAGCGACTTTACACCAACGATCCGGCTGATGAATTAATCAACATCGGCGCCGAACTGCTTGTTTCTATCAACGCTTCACCTTTCAATAAGGGGAAGATGGCTCAGAGGTGTGCCATGGTCAGTCACCGGGCTAAAACTGCTGGGCTTCCCGTGGTCTTCGTAAATCTAATCGGGGGTAACGACGGAATCATTTTCGACGGCGCCAGTATCGTGGCCAATCGTGAGGGGAGGATCGTTCTGCAAGCACCGCCATTTGAAGAGTTTTTCGGCACGATCGATTTGGCAAGTGAAATTGCGGATGCTCGCTGCTTGCCTGGAGATGACACTGAAATCATTCGCCGGGCTCTGGTGCTTGGCATACATGATTACGCAGCCAAGAACGGGTTCAAATCCGCCGTGCTTGGTCTCTCCGGGGGCGTAGACTCCGCCGTGGTGGCCGCTTTAGCTAGCGAGGCGTTGGGTCCGGAAAACGTACTCGGAGTAATGATGCCGTCGCCCTACTCTTCTACTTCCAGCATCGAAGACTCTGTCGATCTCGGCCGTCGTTTGGGGATCAGGATTGCCAAACGCCCTATCACCGAAGCCTTTCAAGTATTGCTACGACAACTCGAGCTATCTGCTCCTGAGCCGGGAGATAGTTCGACCGCTGCCGAAAACCTTCAATCCCGTCTGCGAGGAAATATTCTAATGACTATTTCAAACGCAGAAGGACGCCTGCTTCTTTCCACTGGAAATAAATCAGAGCTCGCCCTGGGGTACTGCACGCTCTATGGTGATACTAACGGCGGCCTGGCAGTAATTGGTGATCTTCTGAAAACAGAAGTTTATTCCCTGGCACGCCATTTCAATCGCCAGACCGAGATCATTCCGCGATCAATCATCGAAAAACGACCTTCGGCAGAATTGGCGCCGGGACAGTTTGATGATCAGACTCTGCCGCCCTATGACAAGCTTGATCCAATTTTGCAGATGTATTTTGAGCAGAAAGCCACTCCAGAAGAAATTGTTGCTGCGGGAAACGATTTTGCTTTGGTATACGACATTCTCAATCGCGTCGAATCACCAGCCAATGAGTTCAAACGACGGCAATTGCCCCCCACACTAATTATCTCGCGCAATGCCATCGGCGTGGGCCGACGTCGGCCTGTAACTCATCGCTATCGTCGGACGCCGGAGCATGGCTCTCTTTAAAGCGCAGGTGAACAGTCGGGTGCGTCCCTGATTCTTCATTCTGATCAGAGAGTTATGTTGAACCATAGCGATTGCCTTGATAGACTACTAGCCGAACCCGTAATCCCCACTGCCCCCAATCTACAAACAAATTTAAACGTACGCCCCACAACCATCACACAGGGGGAACAGGAGGGAATTTCATGAACGAAAGCTCCAATCGAACCAAAGCAGTTGCTTTGGCTTTATCGGTTATTCTTATGCTCGCAATGGCGATCATGTTGGCGCAGGCTCGGGGCGGCTCGAGTGTCGCTGGACAAGAGGCAAGTCCTACTCCTACGGCAAGCCCGCGTAAGCGTCCTAAGGCATCGCCCAGCCCGAGCACCGAATCACCGACGCCGACGCCTTCGCCGGCTGAGAGTCCAATGGCTTCTCCGTCGCCGTCACCCGGAGCCATTAGCAGTTAGCACTGCAGATTGTGCTTTGCTGGAGGGCGGCCTCAATCGTCCGTGGCGGCCCTCCAGGAAGTCATCCTGGGACTAAGCGTAGCGCGCATAAACGAATTTAACCTTCGACAGGAAGTCTCGGCGATCTACGAGATAGTAAAGTTTAATAACACCTGTGCCACCCGCGAGTTTTTGGACCACCTTCTCTAGAACCTCAAATTGCTCATGCTCAGTGATACCTAGCTCACTAAGATAGCCCGAGTAGCGTAAACGGCGAATCAGTTCCGTAAGCGTCAATCGCCCCGCCGACGTTCTGCCGCCATGCACCTGTGAACGGCTGACGAAGTACTGAACCAGCAGTATTTCGTTGTAGATTGCCGGGGTGACAAACAGGCGCGAACCCTCTCGATGCCAGTTTCTATCGAGAAGGCGATTGGAGGGACGAATACTTCGCACACCGGCAAACACTTCTTCCCAATCCGTCTTCCGTGCAGACCTTTCGAGAAACGCTCGTGATGCATCGACGAGCCATGTGTTCTCGTCAAGAGCCAGGTTGTGAACCAATGTGTCCAGCCAGTCGAAGAACACCTTACGCTTATCAGACTTAACTTCCAGGATGAGAAACTGATCGTCCTTTTGGGGAAGTGATTTCATCAGTTCACGTCTCAAGGCATCGGTAGCTTTAATGCCTTCAATGCGGCAAGTATCAAGACGCGCGTGCCACCGTTTAGAGGACTTGCAGTACGGACAGTGGGGATTCTTCTCATCACTATCGAAAAACGGTCGCACGGCGTGAGGCGCTGTAAGTTCATCGAGAGTAGGAGCGTATCTCCTGATTTCGGAGTAAGCAGTGCGTGGCGCCAAACCCAGCTGATCAGTAAAGATATCGAAAATGCAGGCGAGGCAAACGAGAGTGGTGTATTCCGTAATTGTTCCGGGAGGAAAGCGGCTGAAATCCAGCTCGCCGGATTTGCTCTCAGCTCTCATATGCATTCGTCACGAAGCAATTGAGACCAGCGCCTGACTTAGATCCTTGTCGGTGTGACCGACCGCCAAATCCAACTCCGCCTCGAGATCCCCGACCATCGGAGAAAGTTTTTTGAAATCGAATAGGCCATGATCCATCAGGTGAGACGGCACTACATTCCCGAGGGCTGTCAGCATTGAGGCTCGAACATGCGGAATCTCTTGTTCTAACTCGGAAATTAGACGATTAATTCGTGCGCGTTTCAGGTTTGACTGCGAGCCGCAGAGATCGCACGGGATTATCGGAAACTCGCTGACTTTCGCAAACTCTACAATGTCGGATTCACAACAGTAGGCCAACGGCCGAATTACTGTGTTGCGGCCATCGGTCGAACGCAGAACAGGTGGCATCGTCTTCAGCTGCCCCCCGTAAAAAAGATTCAAAAGAAAAGTACCGATAATGTCGTCGGCATGATGACCGAGGGCAATTTTGTTACAGCCCTCTTCAACAGCAAGGTTGTAGAGGATTCCGCGTCTGAAACGAGAGCATGCAGCGCAATAGGTTTTGCCCCCCGGGACCAGCCGCTTAACTATTGAATAAGTATCGTTCTCAACAACGCGAAACGGTACCCCGCGATTTGTCAGGTAATCGGGCAAAACATGGACAGGAAATCCGGGCTGCCGTTGATCCAGGTTCACGGCAAGAATCTCGAACTTTACCGGGGCCCGCGGCTGGAGGTCGAGTAACAAGTCCAGCATTGTGTAGCTGTCCTTACCTCCCGACAAACAGACCATCAGCCGATCGCCGGCTTGGATCATTCCAAAGTCTGCGACAGCTTCGCCAATTCTCCTAAGGAGCCTCGTTTTAACTTTACTCTCTATCATGAGTCTTTTGTTTTGGCTAAATGCCAGCTGCCAGCATGCCACTTCTCATTCTGAGTTGACAACAGAGCAAGGGAGATTGGCCCAACTATCCCTTGACTCGCAACGCACTGCCTTCAATAATGCCGGAGCAGGCATTCCATCTCATTTTTCTGCACCCTCAATTCTGTCCGGAGAAACTCTATGCGGCAAATCACACGACTAGTTACTTTCCTATTTCTCATATTCTTTCTAGCAACTGTTCCTTCTCGGGTAGCGGGTGCGTCAGGTGGCCGAATCGAAGGGAAAGTCACCGACCCTAAAGGGGCCGCAATAGTAGGCGCCGCAATTACCATTATAGAGGAGGCAACCGGACAGTCTTACACGGCTGTCACAGACGAACAGGGTCGTTACAAAATTGAAGGTTTGGCGGCGGGAACCTACGCAGTGGCAATCTCGGCGAAAGGTTTCAGTCAGGTCAGGAAAGAAGCAGTAAGGCTGGATGAGGGAGCAGTAATCGCAATTGACCTGCGCCTCGAAGTGGCCGCCGTCGAAGCCAGCGTGATAGTGGCTGTTTCCGCAAGACGCAATTCAGACGCTATTTACCAGCAACTCAGACAACAGGCAAAGGGCGACCGTGACTTTGCTGGCCCTTTCGCTACCGTAAATAATCTAGTGCTGAAAAGAGAAAGAGCGATATTTACGCTACACAGCGGAGAAATTTACTTCGCGCCGCCGGTTGAAGGACGAATTACGGGAGCCGTATTTATCGGCGAGGGGGAGATGGTGGTTGAGCCGCCGACGGACATAGAAAAAAACAGCCTTAAGATCTTTACTGATCAGCCAATTCTTACCCAGGCTTTTGCCAACATGGTTCTCCGCTTTACGGACAATACTTTTGAGGAGGTAAAACTATCGCCTAACGCCAGTATGGGAAACGGTGGCTCGCAGGGAGGTCGGGCACGCGGGTTGTTTAGTGAGAATCAACAACTCCTACGCAAGCAGCTGCGTGACAATCGTGAATTGCGCACCCTCGCAGATATGTACGGGCCAAATCGTCCGGGTTTCTTCAACGCCTTCGTTGACGGTCGCCGTTACAAAAAATTGATCTACATCTTCGACCCTCTGGGCATTCCGGAAGTATCCCCTGAGGAGGTGGGACTCTTGAGTTACGGCGAGACCGACGGCGGTTGGTGGACTGCATTTCACAGAGCAGACGAATACCAGCAACACAGGGTGAGCAATGCAGAAGATCACCGTCTGGTCGATCTCCTCCACCATCAGATCGCCGCCTCGATCAAAGGTGCGCATTTGAGTGCGAACGACATCATTACCTTTCGAGCACTAGTCAGCGGCACTCGGGTCTTACCTTTCAACCTCTATTCCAGCCTTCGCGTTAAATCGGTGCAGGACGAGCACGGAAAGGATTTGGATTTTATTCAGGAAGACAAGGATGAAGATGCTGATTTCGCCATCATCCTGCCGCAGCCACTCGAAGCAGGCAAGAGCTACAAGGTCACCATACAGTATGACGGCAGCGATGCAATTCGTGATTCAGGCGGCGGCAATTTCATTCTAATTCCGCGCTCAACCTGGTACCCCAATAATGCCGGTACCCAATTTGGCGATAGAGCAATTTTTGATATCACCTGTCGGTACCCAAAGAATATGACTTTCGTCGGCACTGGGGCCCCAGCGGAGCCCGATAGTCACGATGGCGACGAGGCTGTTGCCAAGTGGTCTAGCGGGACTACTGAGCTTGCGGTTGCGGGATTCAATTATGGGAGGTTCAAGAAAAAGGAGATTGCTGACAAGGACACCGGCTACAATATTGAGTTTTATGCGAACCAGGACGTGCCTGACGAATTAAAACAAATACAGCAGGGCATTGAGCAGGCTGAACGGCAAGGATATCAGACGGGAACGACTCTGGGCGTAATCTCTACCACCAAAATGGCCGACTCTGCTATCGCCGATGCCCAGAACGCAACGCGTCTTTACAATGTTTTCTTTGGGAAGCTGCCGTTTTCGCGCATCGCCATGACCCAGCAGCCAGCGGGCTTTTTTGGTCAAGCCTGGCCGACTCTGGTCTTTATGCCTTATACGGCCTTCATTGATACGACACAGCGCACGCAGTTGATGGGAATACGCGGTGGCACCGACAACTTTTGGCGATATGTAGCACCGCATGAGATCGCTCATCAATGGTGGGGACATGTGATTGGTTGGGACAGCTATCATGATCAGTGGATGAGCGAAGGCTTCGCGGAGTTTTCAGCATCACTGTATGTTCAGGCAATTAGGGGAAACGAAAAATTCCTCGACTTCTGGGAGGAACAGCGGAAGCGAATAGTAGAGGCGAGTCCCTACACCAAGGATCGAAAGCCTTATACCGTTGGCCCGGTCACACAAGGATACCGGCTGAACAGTGGCAAAACCGGCGGAGTAGCTCGTTTCTTAATTTATCCGAAGGGCGCATATATTCTGCACATGTTACGAATGTTAATGTATCAACACGGCAAAGGTGGTGACGCAAAGTTCCGTGAGATGATGCAGGACTTCATTCAAACCTTCTTCAATAAAGAAGTCTCAACGGAGGATTTCAAGGGCATCGTGGAGAAGCACATAACGCCTGACATGAATCTAAACAAGGATGGCACCATGGATTGGTTTTTCGACGAATGGGTCTACGGAACGGAAATGCCGAATTACCACTTTGAATACCAAATCGGGTCTGAAGGATCGTTTTCTGGACGCATCACCCAGGCTGGCGTTACCGATAAATTTGTGATGCGCGTCCCCGTCTATCTGGACTTCGGAAAAGGTTGGGTAAAACTAGGTAGCGCCAGCATCGTAGGAAATTCTTCGGTTGACTTGTCAAATATTAAGCTACCAATGGTCCCCAAACGTGCAGCAATATGCGCTCTCAACGATGTCCTGGCCAGCAGCATTCAAAATACTAGGTCAGGCAACTGAGGATTGGCTATTTTCTTTGAAGAATCTCCGGAAACGTCCATTTAGAGTCCGTAAGTGTAAAACTTGTGGATTTACATGATGTTGTGCTAACTTGCGCGACATTCGAATTGGCTGCGGTGCTGCGGTGCTTAATTGGCCCGCCATAGTTGCCGTAACATCACCCCAACATTCCCGATAACCCCCCCGGCGGAGACTAGCTATCCTGACGGAGGATTTTCTTTATGCTCGAGGTTAACAAAAAGCCCAGTAAACTTCGCGCAACGCGTCGAACGAGTGTCGCTCCTATTGCGCCACTCTACCCAGAACCCGAAGCACCCAAGACATCAGCCGGTTTTCGCATCAATTCAGAGGCTGCGTCTGGTCAAAATCAGGAAATTGCAGGCGCACCTGTCTTTCTTAACCCAGCAGAAACAAAGGACTATCAGAGTCGACCTCCTGTGATTATGGGAGAGGCCCATTATCGCGGCACGCTTCCGGTTGATGGAATGATCTCTGGCCAGATAAGTGGCAGTGGTGGCTCTTTAAACGTTAGGCAAAAATTTAAGGGCTCCTGCTCAACTCCGGATTTGTCAGGCGAAATCAGCTTTCGGGATCTTGTGCGCGTAAACGGTTACGTCGCCGGCTCGATTTATTCGAGCAAAGGTACCCTCGTTGTGGATAGAAACGCGAGAGTCGATGCCAGAGTTGAAGTAGCAATTGCGCTCATTGGCGGGACGGTAAACGGAGACATTATCGCGCATGAGAGGGTTGAGTTGGGTCCTGATGCCAAAATCTATGGCAATATTTTGACCCGCTCTATTGCCATAAAGGGCGGCGCGATGTTCGAGGGTGTTTGCCACATGATGAACAACCCGGACACAGCGGTCATCTCACGGGAAATATCCGCTCGATCGATGGAACACTTGTAATTTCGGAAAATGCGGAGATCCACGGGCATATTCAAGTGGGGGACCGCCCTTATCGATGGCACCGATCCTGGTTCGTGCTTGCTCAGCATAGCGAACCCAGTATGAGCCCCGAAATTAAGCAGAGAGTCGTTACATTTTCATTACAGGGTAGACACAAAGAGGTTTGTTTGTCTATTATGAATGTCCCCGCTCTCGGGCGGTCGACCAGTCAGGCTAGCCTTCAAAGCTAGTACAACAATCCACCAAGAAAAAGCGCGTCGTTTTGTTGCTTCGTCAAGCCCGATGGCACGTGACTAAACCCACCGCGCCCCCAAATTACGGAGGTTACTAATGCTCAGGATAGGAAAGAATCCCAAGGACCAGGATGAAAAGGAAAACTCGTTTGATAAGCAGGAGACTCCAGCCTACTCCACACCCAGAACATATTCTTCGTATCCCGGAACGAGCGCGGAAGCCAAACCCGCAGCTGCTGAGGCGTCTGCGGCAAGTAGCAGGGCCATAACTGAGAGTGAGTCGCTGGCGCGCGATATCAAAGAAGGCACGCTCGGCGGTTTTGTGGGCGGCGGTACGGTGGTGACTGGCGAGGCAACGTTCAAGGCCATGATGAGAGTAGATGGACATCTCTCCGGCCGGATTACGTCTAGCAGTGGCACCTTAATCGTTGGCGCAAACGGCAAGGTGGACGCCAACATCGAAGTTGCAGTAGCCATGATTCATGGCACAATCAACGGCGACATTGTTGCGACGCAGCGCCTCGAGCTCGGCCGCGCAGCGAAGGTAAATGGTAACATTCAAACTCCCTCTCTGGTGATCGAACAAGGAGCCGTGTTTGAGGGAAGCTGTAAGATGTTGCAAATGGCCACGGCCGCCGAGAAGACCAAAAAGAGGGGCCGTGACGATCAGCCATTCGATTCTGCCGTGGTATCGCCGCTCGGCGATACGTCGGGAAAGACTTCGGACATTACCAACGTTTCAACCGTTGCCAGCTGAATAAGCTAAGCCGGCGTGAAAAGACTACGAGGCGCTTCGCCCGACGGTTGGGCCGAAGCGCCTTCGTGTTTTTGCAATGGTTCCTGTTGAGCCCTTCTTGCGGGAATACGCATATACTCTCTCCGCCCTTCAAAGGCCCGCGCTTGACAGATGCCGCCGGCCTCCCCGATACAAAGAGAGTAAATCTCTGTTCCAGAGATCTCAGTAGCGGGTGGTGTCCTGGTTTCAACTCTCAGCGCTTCCTTTGCGTCTTCGGCGGTGTTTGCTTTGTTAGGCATATCAACCGCAGAGGCGCAAAGATGGCAGAGACGGCGGCTACACAGTATTTGGAAGAGTCGTGACAGGCATGAACGTGGTAGATAGGACAGATTACACCGAATCCCTGAACTCGTTTGGTATCCGAACCTTTCAGCATCATTAATTTGTGGACCGAAAAATACTGAAATTCAGCCAGGCGACGATTCTAATATTGACTTTCGTCCTATTCTTTTCGGTCGTCGATAAGGGTCTGCCCCGGAGCGAACAGGCGCAGTCTGGCGAAACTACTGAAGCCAGCTCGAGGCGGCCTCGCTACCAAATTGGCCTCAAAATCGATTTTGATAACCGGTCCTACTCCGGGTCGGAACGAGTGCGGTGGACCAACCTCGGTGAGCATCCGACCTCAGTTCTCTACTTTCATCTTTATTCGAATGTTCGCGTTGATTCCATATTGGGTTCGTCTAACGGTCCTTCCCAGGGTTCATCGGGCGCTGAAAGTGACGAACCGCAAATGCTAGTCGGTGAAGTTCGCAATGCCGCTAGTAACGCCCCATTAAACTTCTCCCTGGACGATCAGTCCACAACTCTGCGAGTAAATTTGCGTGAAACGGTTCCGCCCGGAGGAACAACTGAAGTAGTCGTCAGCTTCAAAGGCTCGGTACCGGAAATCGATCCTGATGAGACAAACCTTACGACTCATGTAGTAAAGCAAATCAGCGCCGCACTCAGAGGTGAGCGGGAGATCCGGCGCGCTCGCGGCACAAATTTCCGCTGCCGTGGTGTGATGTTGCTCGGCACCGCTTACCCAGTTCTTGCAGTACACGATGGCGACGAGTGGCGACGCAAAACAGAACCGAGCATCGGTGACATCATATTCAACGAAGCCGCAGAGTACGCGGTGACTTTGGAAGTCATGCCGGGAGTGACGGTATTTACGTCCGCAAATGAAATGAATTCCACTTCCGCAGCGACCCATACTCTAAGCTTCGCCGCGCCCGCAATACGTGACTTCGCAATCATTGCCGGGCGTGGATTGCGCGTCGAACAGGAGACGATTGGCGATATTACTCTACGGTCCGTCTTTGTCGCCGAGCATGAACGGGTGGGAAAGCGCGTGCTTTCAATCGCCGCCGCCGGTTTGCGAGTTTTCATATCGCGTTTCGGTCCCTTGCCGTTCAAAAAGATTACTATCGCCGAAGCTCCCTTGGTCGCAGGATTGGGCAGCACCGAGTTTTCCGGACTGAACTTAATTGCCAGTGCCTTTTATGTTGATTTCGAGTCACCAGCAATGCGCAATCTTCCTGAAATTATTCGCGAGCAACGACCCGCCGTTGAGCAGAGTCTCGAATGGAGCATCGCTCACCTGGTGGCGCATCAGTGGTGGGGGGCAGCCGTGGGCAACGACCCCGCACGCGAACCAGTACTGGACGAGGCACTCTCCTATTGGTCCGCCCTGCTCTATTACAAACAGATGTTCGGAGAGCAGCAAGCGGCAGCAGTACTTGAAGATCAGCTACTGGGAGTGTATCGACTGTATCGAACGTTCGGCGGGGAGGATATGGATGCGAATCGCCCCTCGCGCGACTATCGCAATACTTTTCAGTACGTAGCGATAGTAACCACCAAGGGCGCCATGATGTTTGTAGAACTGGAGCGCCTGCTCGGCCAGGAGAAATTCTTAGCGGCTTTGCGCAGTTATTATCAGACTAACCTGCTGGAGATCGCGGAACTGGATGACCTGAGAGGAGCCCTCGTGGCCGAAGCTCCCTTAGAACAAAGACGGAGGATCGCACGTACATTCAATCGTTGGCTCGCCAGTAAACGAGGCGATGAAGATATTGCCAAACCTGACCAGGAATTGGCATCGTCACTGGGTTTGCCAGCAAAAGCCGGACAACAGAAGGGCGGAGACCGTAACGCCTTTACTGCTTTTGCTCGGTTGGGCAAATTCTTTTGGCAACAGATGACCCGCATACGTTGAAGAAATGAGAGCCTATAAAAGTGAGATGTTGGCAAATCCGGCCCAACGATCCTCGCGCACTCATTCAATCGAAGTTGAAGAGAGTCTTGAGCGGCTCGGTTGGCTGATGGATGATCTCTTTCGTATTCCGGTGATTGGATGGCGTGTCGGCTTGGATGCTCTCGTTGGTCTGATTCCCGGTATCGGCGATTCAGCCACAGCCCTGGTCTCGTTCTACATCCTTGCCTCGGCAGTTCGTTACCGAGTACCCAAGATCACTCTGCTGCGAATGGGAATGAATATCGGAATCGACTATCTGTTGGGTTCTTTGCCGTTGGTAGGTGATCTGTTCGACGCCTGGTGGAAATCGAACAAGATGAATGTCGGACTACTGCGTACTCGCGCCACGGTTTCTGCCAGCGAAGCGAAAAAAGGAAGAACGAGCGATTGGCTTTTTGTTGGCGTAATCATGCTGCTGTTGATGGCATTGCTTGCCGGAGCCGCTTTTATCAGCATTTATCTTTTGCTGCTGATTGCAGGTCAATTCGCCAAATTATCCTGAAGCTAAGTGGCCTCCAAATTTGCGACCGGCCGGTTTTGCGCAAGCACTCGATCCAGCGAAGCTTTTAGCATATCGAGTCCTCTTTCGCCCGCCGCAAAACTCCTCAGTTTTCCTTCGGCATCAAAAAGATAGTAGGCGGGTATATAACCTTGCTCGTTTTGAAAAGCGTAAGCTAGTTTGTGCTCATTATCTATGGCACAGGGCTCGGTGATGTTGTAATTGGCAATTGCTTCCCGTACGGCTTCCACATCAATGTCTGATTCATAACGAGGCATGTGCACCGCAATCACTCGCAGTCCCTGCTCTCTTGCTTCGTCTCGCCAGTGGACGAGTCGAGGCAGGTTTTCTTTACAAATTCCACAGCTCACAGACCAGAAATGGACAATAGTGGGCTGACCGTTTGCTTCTTCCTCGGCGTGGGCCTGGGTTCCGCTCAGCCATTCAGTCGCCCCTTCGAGCGGCGGCATTTCAGTTCCAATTCTCATTGGCATAGTGCTGCTCCGAATAAAATCGGTGACGGCTGGGGTAAGGTTTGGGTTTTGGCCTCTGGCCTTTGGACAAAGGCCGACCCTTACGCCCACCCGCCAACGATCCTCAGCTATTGAGGATTAAGCGTTGATTGTCTTTTGGCCAGGCTTCCACTCAGCCTGGCAAAGGCCACCCGTTTGCAGGGCTTGAATCACGCGCAGTGTTTCTTCGGCCGAACGTCCAATGTTCAAGTCATGCACTACTTTGTACCGCAGAATTCCCTCGGGATCGATGACAAAGAGTCCGCGCAAAGCGATACCTCTGTCTTCGATCAACACACCATAATCGCGCGAAACGTTCTTGGTGGAATCTGCAGCCAGCGGGTATTTGAGTCCTTCTACTCCGCCTTTGTCGCGCGGTGTCTTCAACCACGCACGATGGGAGTAAACCGAGTCAGTGGATACGCCTATTACATCAGCGCCGATACCCTGAAAGTCCCCATATCGATCACTGAACGTGGTCAATTCCGTGGGGCAAACAAAAGTGAAATCGAGTGGATAGAACAAGAGCACGAGCCAGCGACCCTTGTAATCTGAGAGCTTCACGTTTTCATTTAGCTTCTCGATGTTCTTAGTTGAGCCCATATTGAAATCTGGCGCTGGTTGGCCCACCATCGCCTTTTCTACTGCCAAAGCTGTTGCTGTTGTCATGAATCCTCCGTCTAAATTTTAGATATTCGCTTTTTACACCAAAGCCTTACATCGGTTTCCTTATTCGCAGCACTCAGGGCACAGACCTCTGAGCGTCAGGTGAACTGATTCAGGCTTAAACCTTGATTTCCGAGCGGCCACGCGCATCAGATTCGCCGCTTCGGGGAAGTCAAAATCGACTAATCTGCCACAACTGGTACAGATCGCATGATCATGCCGGTCTGTTTCTCTGTCATAACGGCTGGCGCTGTCGCCAAAATTGATCTCGCGAACCAACCCCGCCTTTTTCAGGTAACGCAACGAGTTATAGACCGTTGCATAACTGATTGACGGCAGCAGCCGGCGGGCAGCCTGAAAGATGTCGTTCGCGGTCGGATGATCTTCGCGCTCGCGAATCACCTGCAGGACTGTCTGCCGTTGGGGTGTCAATTTCTCACCGCCTGCCAACTCGCTTCTGCTGCCTGGTTTCATAGGAATAGATTTAGACTAATTCTAAATTACGGAGATGTCAAGTCGGGATCGGCGAAGCTGTGAATAAATTGAAAGGCGAGGCAGAAGGTCAGTACCACCACGCGGTAGCGAAAAGCTGAATCTGCCTTGGAGCTTTGAAACTAATGACTGCCCCCTTCCCAACCTGCAAATTTAGTCAGCTTGAATTGTCCAGTCGCAACTGAAGATTCCTAGAGTTTTCACAAGAGTCGCTGCCGCTGATGGCATTTCGACAGCCAGCGAGGCCGTTGTACAGGAAAGGATTTGAATCACACGAACTCTTCGCAAGGTGGCACTAACATCATCAACTTTTTAATGACCGTGCCGGGCCGCATATTCAACAATCACCTTCGCGTAGGAGCGAAAAGGAGGACATTTTAAGTTGTGACTTCCCAACAGCTCATCAGCCTCACGTGTGTCGTAAGTCTGCCTTACGAAGAAGTAGGGAACGCCGTGGTGAGGGAGTCCCGTGATTGCCGGCGATGGCGGCAGCATCAGTGAGAATTGAACCCACGGTGCGGGAATGGTCACAAACGACTTTCTACCAGTAAGACAACAAGCAATTGTGTCGAATAACTCTTGAGTCGTTAGAGGATTGGGGTCAGCGAGCTGGAGGGTCTTGCCTATGGCGCGCTCGTCACCAGCAAGCTGGAGCATTGCCTCGACCAGGAAATCAACCGGCACGAGATTCAAGCTTACATCCTGGTTTCCAATATTGAAGAGGCACAGCAGCCTCGGCCATCTAAGCAAATACCTGATCAAGTAATAGACGCCATCGTACTTCGCCGTCGCGCCGGTCTTTGAGTCTCCACAAACGACTGCTGGTCGGTGGATTGTCGTCGGGAGCTTTGCTTTCAGCGCCTCGACTTCCATCTCTGCCAGGTACTTTGTCTCCTCATAAAAATTCCGAAATCCGGCAGCATGTTGGAGCTCGGTTTCAAATATTCTCCCTTCTCGTTTACCGGCAACATAGCACGTGGACACGTAATGGTAATGATGCAAAGCGCGCACCTGCCGCGCAAATTCATTGATGTGACGAGTACCATCAACGTTGACAGTTAGAGCGGTGCCGCGGGTGACAGCAAGATCGTATAGGGCTGCCAGGTGAAAGATGACCGTAGTTTCAGAACAAGCCGTTTCGCGATCTCTCGCGGAAAGAGAAAGATCTGGCCTGGTGATGTCGCCTTCAAGAATCTGAAACTTCTTGACAGGCTCCCCGGCTCGATCGGCAATTTCCTGAATCTCCCGCTTCGCCTGCTCGACCAGGGCAGGCTGTACAAGCAACAAAAAGTGATTCGCTTCAGTCGACAGACGCCGGAGCAGGCGAGTGGCGATGAAGCCGGGAAAGCCTGTCAAAAAGATTGTCTCGTCTCTAATCATTCTCTTTGCTTCAATCGTAACTCACCGCAAGTTCGCGAGCGAGACAAGCAAAGAAAAAAGAAGTCAGTTTTCAGACGAAATTTGAATCTGATATTCTTAACGTGATATGTACGAAGACGACGTTTCGCCAGCGGCAAAGTATGAGGCCAAAAGCCTTTTTCACGAGGCCTACCAAGCCCAGCTCGCCGAAGACTACGATAGAGCTATCGAGCTCTACAAACGTTCAATCGAGAGTTATCCCACTGCCGAAGCGCACACTTTTCTTGGCTGGGTCTACAGCTTTCAAAACCGTTATGATGATGCAATCGCCGAATGTTTGGAAGCCATTCGCGTAGATGAGACACTCGGGAATCCTTACAACGACATTGGCAGTTATCTACTGGCAAAGGGCGATTCTTACGGCTGTGTGCGCTGGTTCAAGCGGGCGCTTTTCGCTCCTCGCTATGAGTCCTATGCTTTCCCTCACTTTAATCTGGGACGCGTTTATGAGATGCGCCGAAAATATCGGGACGCGATCCGTCATTACAGTCTGGCTGTTCAACAACAACCAAATTTTGCCGAAGCAGTGTCAGCGCTGAGACGGATGCAGGCAATGGTCAATTAAGACATTGGTCTTGGGCCTTTGGTCTTTCGTCTTTGAATTTTAATCAGGCCTTCTCTTGACACTTCGAACGATTGGTTCAAATTCGGCGCGTAGACTGGGATCGAGCTGAAAAGCCTTCCAGATCCTGCTCGGCTGCCTTTTGCTCGCTCCTTTGCGTGAGAATCAACGCCCGACAAGCATAAGCACGAGCCCGTTTCGGTTCCAATCGAATCGAGCTTGAAAAATCAGCAAGGGCGAGATCCAATTTATTGTCCTGCTGATAGGCCTGGCCGCGGTTGTAGTAGGTCTCGGCAGCAGGACTCAGCGAGAGCGCTGCTGTTAGATCAGCAATGCCTTCGCTAGTCTTATTTAACAGAAGGTAGGCGTTTCCCCGGTTGTTGAAGGCGAATGCGGATGGCCGGATCTCCAGACTTTTTGTTAAATCAGCAATTGCGGCCTGATACTCTTTTTGATTGAAGAAAGCCACTGCCCGATTGTTATAGGCATCAGCGAATTGCCGGTCGAGTTCGATGGCCCGCGAATATTCCGCGATCGCACCGACAATATCTCCTGCGTTTTGGCGCCGGACGCCGCGATTGTAGTGGTCATCAGCTTCTTTCGCCTTCGTGCCTGTCCCTCGGAAGTGGTAGTCGAAGAAACTCGGTTCCGAGGGAAGCTGGTGAGCTTTGAGAAACTCCCATGCGGCTGCATTTATTTGCGGCGCTAAGTCGTAATACCAATGATCGTGGTGTGGTATTTCTATAAGTTGGACCGCAAAACCTTGTGCAGTGAAGGCGTCCCGGGTCGCTCTCACATTTTTCAAGGTAAATAACGGATCCATTGTGCCTACTTGAATGAAAATCGGGATCTTTCTTTTCGCCTGCTCAATCAAGCTGTATTCCTCGGGACGCAGAGCGCCAGCATGGAGTGCGGTCGCCGCAAAATATTCAGATTCATACAAAGATATGAGCAAAGAACATACGGCTCCCCCGGAATGGCCGAACAGATAAACGCGGCGTCGATCTATCGCATGGTTGGCTCCAATTGCTTCAATCAACTCGCGTAGAAATTCGGGGCCATCCTCCGGAATTGACCAATGGGAAGGCTCTACAGAATCAGGCCCAACCAAAATGATGCCTTCGCGAGTGGCTAAGTCTTTCCACTTTTCAACCAGCGAGAGTCCATTCCTATTGGAACCATGCAGCAACAGAATGAGCGGAGCAGGAGATGACTGCTGAGCATTTTTAGGGATAAAGAGATAGTAAGTGTGTTTCTTGCCCTCAGAAACAAGTGAGTTTTTAGTGATCTCCTGTCCGAAGACACTAAATCGGGCACACACGAATAACAGTAGCAGCAAGATGGGGCGATTCATGAATCTAACCTTCCGGATCTCGCATGGCCCACTCGGTTATTAGCTGCTTAAGCTCATCCAGATGCCCTGCGAAGAAATGACCGGCGCCTCTGATGATGCTAAGGTGGATCAGGTCCTTTCGGTTCCACTTGCCAACCAACTCTCGCAGATGATTCACATTCCCAATTTCATCCTGATCACCATGAATAAATAGTATGGGTTTCTGACAATTTGCGACAAAGCTGAAATCGTATGTTTCGACGGGTGTGCCGATGCTGATCAGCCGAATCACGCTTTCGTCAGACATGCCGACTTCCAAACCCATCCGAGCGCCAAACGAGAAGCCACAAATAGTGATCGGCTGCTGGGCATGATTCTGTTTCAGGTAATGCAGAGCCACGCGAACGTCGTCGAGTTCTCCTCGACCTTCGTCGTACTGACCCGTGCTCTGGCCCACGCCACGGAAGTTGATCCGCAAGGTGATGAGAGCGGCATCGTTAAGCGCATTGGCAGCACGAAACACCACCTTATTGTGCATCGTTCCACCACCCAAGGGGTGTGGATGCAGAATCAGCGCGACACCGCGCACCAGGTCGACGCGCGGTTCTTTTATGATTGCTTCAAGCTGTCCGTGTTCTACTGGAACGAGCAGGTTGCCGGCTGGATACATGAGTCAAGAGGTGAGCTCGACACGAGAATCCGCGGACGCCGAAAGAGACCTTGGCGGACAGTTTACCCGCTTATGCGCCGGTGAAACTGTCCGCCTGGCTACTATTCGCCTTCGCTGCCAACTCCAGATTCTCCTGCGCTGCCTTCCACGGAAGACGGAAATTCGGGTGCTGTCTCGGGGGTGGAACCGGTTACCGGAGTTAAAGCTGGGGCGGCGGTCGCAGACCCGCGGCGGCTGGCGCCCTTGGATGGACGCTTTTTCGCCGCTTTTCCGGCCTTCTTGGCGGGGCTTCGTTTAGCTGAAGACTTCTTAGCTGCCTTTTTAGTGCTTTTCTTGGCGGCCTTAGCCGTTGTTTTCTTTGCGGCTTTCTTGGCACTCTTCTTCGCCGCACTACCTCCTCGCTTGCTGGCAGCGGACTTTTTGGCTGAGCCCTTGCCGGCGCGTTTGCGAGAACCTTTTGATGTCTTGCTAGACTTCTTCGCTGGCATAACCCTGGTCTCCTTTTGAATTTGCTTGCTTTCGCGCCACCCTACCAAATTAGCGCCATCCTGTCCACGTAGTAATACACACTTTTCGCGCTGCGTTGCCCTCACAACCGCCGTGTAACGGACGATAGCAATAGACCGCTCACCTGCAGCAGGCCGGAACCTATTCCGATAGACCACCAGGAGCCTTTCTGGCCCATAGCAGTTGGCGAGGGGAGGAAGCAGGGTTCCCGGCTAGTCTCGAAAAGAACGGTTATGGAGAATCTGTGCCAAACCCGATTCCAGCCGAAGAACGTGTAGACACAATTCTCCACTTTCAGCTAAATTAAGCACGCTTCTTGACACTCACACCAACGGTAAAAGATCCGAAGGGGGTTCGATGATTCACCGTGACCACGTATCCGTCGCACGTTCTACGGTTTGGAGTCAATCAGCGTCTGCTAATAGAGTCTTTCCTCATCACGGGAATAATTGCTTTCAGGTAAATCTCCTGGCCAACACGGCCGACACTAAAGCTGAGAGAAAGCCACACGCTTTGGTCGTCGACGATGTGGCTGATGTAACAGAAATGCTGGCCGTTTTGCTGAGTCACGCCGGCTACCAGGTGTTTACAGCGCATTCTGCCGGGGCGGCAATGGAGGCTGCGCGAGAACATCACTTCGACGTGATCATCTCGGATATTGGCATGCCAGGAATGAACGGCTACGAACTTGCGCGGGCCGTACGCACCTTGCCTGGTTACGAACGCGTTCCGATGGTGGCCGTAACGGGCTACTCGATGTTCGACGATCGCGAGCGGTCTTTGCAATCTGGATTCAACGCCCACATGACCAAGCCGATTGAACCCCGAGCTCTTCTTGATCTCATCGAACAACTGTAAGACTGGTTGCGAGAAACAGTTGGTCGACTAATGAGGCCCTCGCTAAATTTAAGAAATCTGCTCCAATCTGAGACTGCGATACGCCGGATAGAATTAGGCACAGGCGCTATTCTCATTGGACTGATATTCTGGAGACTTCAGTATTCAACTTCGGCAATCTGTTGTGGCGACTTTGATGGCTATTACCACATAAAGTGGAGCCAAATCCTTTGGCAGTCATTCCGCCATCACAATTTCCGACCGACTTTTACCTGGTTGCCGCTAACAACTCTGAATGCTCACGATTACGCTGACCATCACTTTCTCTTTCATCTTTTTCAGATACCATTCACTTTTTTTCGAGATCTGCGCTTTGGGGCCAAACTGGCTGCAATTATCTTTGGCAGCTTAGCGGTCTTTTCCTGTTATTGGTTGCTGATGCGTTACCAGATTCGTTACTTCCTGGTTTATCTGTTGGCGCTGCTCGCCTGCTCAGATCCTTTTCTGTACCGCCTGAATATGGCCAAGGCGCCTCCCTTTGCAATAATCTATCTTGTCATCGCCATTCATCTTCTCTTTAAGATGAACCACTGGCCGCTGGTTCTAATAGCATCTGTTTTTACTCTCACTTATGACATGTTTCCGGTCCTTATTCTGGCCGTCTTCCTCTGGGTTGCAGTTATCGGCTGGACAGAGCGACGATTTCTGTGGCGCCCAATAATGTGGGTGCTGCTCGGCACCGCTGTCGGGCTCTTGATCAATCCTTACTTTCCTCACAACATCCACCTGTTCTATGAACACCTAAAGATGAAAATGACAGCTTCAGACTACTCAACGAAGGTGGGGCAGGAATGGTATCCCTATAATACCTGGGAGTTTCTCGGAAATTCTGTAGTAGCTTGTACGGCTATGGTCGTTGGCTATATTGCCTTCGATCCGTCAGAACGAGAACGTTCACAGCGTCCGCTGTTTTTCTTACTATTTTCAACTGCGCTGATGATCATGACGGCGCGCTGGAAACGGATCGCGGAGTATTGGCCAGCTTTCGCCGTGATGTTTGCGGCTTTTGCCTTGCAACCGTGGCTGGAAGGAGGGCGATCTGCTTTTTCAAAACTTCCCGCGCACGTTATGGATGAATTGCGTCCTTTCTTCGACAGGGATAAACCGACACAGCCAACTAAAGAGGAACGAAACAAGGATCTCTGGAGGATGGCAGTGGCCGTGAGCGTAGGCATCATTTTGGTAGCCATACTCTTAATCAATCTGAAACAAACAACAAGCGAAATTGCCAACAGTGAAGAGAACGATTATTACAAAGCCGGTGCGGAATGGATGCGGTCGCAGGTGGTTTCTGGCCAGATCGTCTTCAATACAGACTGGGACGATTTTCCTCGTCTGTTCTATTTCGACCCCACGCATAACTATGTCTCAGGACTGGATCCCAATTACCTTTACGACCGAGATCCCGCCTTATCACAACTCTACGATCGAATCACGTTGGGAGAGGAACAAGATCCTGGTCCCCTGATTAGAGATCGCTTTGGTGCTCGTTATGTATTCACCGATAATGATCACGAGACTTTTTCTAACAGAGCTATGGAGAGCGGTTGGTTTGACATCGTTTATGAGGATCGAGACTGTACGATTCTCCACATCCGCGAAGAGAAGAGCAAGGCGCCACCGGAGCCAGGGGCGAACGATTCTGACCATGAAGAACCGCAGAATAATAGACCTTGACCATATCCGCTCTGCTCCCCGCTCTAATCTTGAGTGTCGGTTTAAACTATCGACCATGTTTCTCAAGAGACTACTTCCAGTCGTAATCCTTTTGATTTTTTCCGCCGGTCTCATGCTGCCAGGATGTCAACGCAGTAATCCTGGCGGCTCGACCAGCGAGAATCCTTCGAGCCGGCCATCACCCAAAGGCTCACCTCTCAGCGCCTTCGAGCGGGATCTCCAATTTGTGCGCAATGGCCAGTACAGTTACGTTTGGGTCTTTTCTCGCAAAGACGGAAAAGCGCTGGATAAAGACGACGGCGCTTATCTTAGAGCGAACGCACCCCAGGTGGTGGACTGGGTAATTACGGACGAAGGGAAGCGAGCCATAGGTGGCACAAATTTTAACCTGGAACAAGGTAATATGGGTCTGTTGAAGAAGCGGTTTGTCGTGGAGGATTACACGGGCAAGTAGTGAGGACGGGGGTTGGCTTTGTACTTTGAGCTTTGTACTTTGAATCAGAAAGGACCAACCTTCCTGAAGCAAAGGTTATGGTATCAATACTAGTTTGCCAAACTGTGCTCGGTTCTCTATTAACTCATGAGCGCGCGTCGCCTCTGACAAACCGAGGCTCTGATCCACAACTGCCCGAATTGCTCCGCTCTCTATAAACTTCATCGCTTCGAGCAGCTCCGCTTTTGAACCCATAAATGAACCCAGGATGGTGAGATGGCGATAAAAGACCTGGCGAAGATCCGTCGTTGCTTCATAACCGGATGTTGCACCACAGGTTACCAGACGTCCATTCTTCCTAAGTGACATGATTGACCCGGGCCAGGTGGCAGCTCCCGTGTGTTCAAAGACCACATCTACCCCTCTTCGACCCGTTAAACGCCTTACTTCTTTCGGCCACTCTTCACGCGTGTAGTTGACCAACTCATCCGCTCCCAGTTCTTTTGCCCTTTGTAGTTTTTCCTCAGTACTCGCTGTGGCAATCACTTGCGCTCCGCGCAGCTTCGCAATCTGAATGGCCAGCGATCCCACTCCGCTTCCGGCAGCTTGAACGAGCACCGTTTCCCCTGGCTGAACATTGGCCCGTGTCACCAGCATGTGCCAGGCAGTGAGCGTCACCAGGGGCAGGGCGGCCGCTTCTTCCCAATTTAGTTTTCTCGGCTTTGGAATTACATTCACCGCAGGAACGGCAACCAACTGTGCGTAGCCACCATCACGTCGATACCCGATTATGTCGTATTCAGGGCACAAATTGTCGCGGCCGCTGAAACACTCGTGGCAATGGCCACATGAAGCGCCCGGCTGCACCATTACCTCATCACCGGGACGAATCCATGTAACCAGAGCTCCAATCTCCCGAACTATACCCGCGATATCGGCGCCCAGAATGTGGGGCAACGGAATTTCAATGCCCGGCAAGCCTCGCCGGACAAATACATCGAGGTGATTGAGTGCACAGGCCTTCACTTCAAGCAGTACCTCATTGGTCCCTACCGTTGGATCGGGCACGTCGGTGTACTGAAGCACCTCAGGACTGCCGTGTTGATTAAAGATAACTGCCTTCATCAGGAAATAATCGGGCTGGAGGGAATGGACAGAATAAGAGTGCAATTCGACTGGCAATACTTCTGTATTCAGGAGTTCGCCGCCACAATCAGGTCGGACACTGCTTCGAGTGGGGGATTTTCGGCCTGCTGTCGCGCGTGGTATGACGAACGGGTTAGGGGACTCGCCTGGACGTGATGAAACCCCATGTTCATTCCGACCTCACGCCAACGGTCAAACTCCTCAGGCGTGACGAAACGCTCGACTGGCAGGCGGCGCGAATGTGGTTGCAGGTATTGTCCGATCGTCATGATGTCGCAGGACATTGATCGCAGGTCCTTCATCAATTCAACTACTTCATCGAAGGTTTCGCCGAGCCCAACCATAATGCCACTCTTAGTGAACATTCCGCGATTTTCAACATCTCGCCTTTCGGCGGCGCGTCGCAGTAAAGTTAATGACTGCTGATAATCAGCATCTGGCCGTACACGCCGGTAAAGTCTGGCGATTGTTTCAGTATTGTGATTGAGTACGTTGGGTTGGGCATCGAGTACAGCGATGAGCGCGGCTTCGTCGCCGTTGAAATCCGGTATCAGAACCTCGATCTTACAGTTGGGATTCAACTCCCGCACCTTGCGAATAGTTGCGGCCCAGTGCGCTGCGCCACCATCTGGCAGGTCATCGCGATTTACGGAAGTGATCACCGTGTGCGCAAGGTTCAGATGGTGGACGGCTTCAGCCACATGCCGGGGTTCTTCACGATCGAGTTCTCCGGGTACCCCTTTACCAACAGCGCAGAAGCCACAATGCCGGGTACAAATATCTCCGCCAAGCATGAAGGTTGCAGTACGATCTGACCAACACTCAAAAATATTTGGGCAGCGAGCTTCCTGACAGACGGTGTGCAGATTCAAGCCTTCGATTAAGTTGAGCACACGGTTTTGATTAGTGGGATCGCCCAGACGAATCCTGAGCCACTCCGGTTTCGGTTGACGTGGTCGCTGATTGCTGCTGATTACTTTAAGTTCGCGTGCCAAATTAGTTTCTGGACTGCTAGCTTCTTGCCGTGACGTAATTACTGTCGAATGAATTCTAGCATTGCTATCTCGATTATGCAGGGGACCTGGCCAATTTGCAGTTGGTGGGTTACCGCCGACCCTTTCACCGCTAACCTCTAGAAGAAGGCACTAACTACAGAACAACTCCGCTCCTCACAGCTGAGATCGACCCGGCGCTATCGGGATCAGTTCTGTCGTGCTTTTGGGAACCGTAAGACTTAAGTCTTGTACCTTGAGAGGCTCCGGTAGACTTTCCTCATCAAGATCCCAATTACTCGCAGAAACGGAGCTGACAGTGGCTCAAGAACGGGTTTCAGGGGGCGGAGGATGGCTCGGCCACTCTCCAGGAATCTGCGGTTTGGAATCGGACGAGCCGCTGCCTCCGCGACCGTTTTGTCATCGAACGTTATGAAAACCGGAGACTCGGCGGATCTTAGCGCGTCTGCTGCGTCCCACGCCTCGCGAAAGCGATCAAAGAAGTACTCTCTCGTTTCGCTTCTTAATGGTCGCAGTTCGGCAGGTCCCTTTCCTCCTGATGGGCCTACGCCGCGACCGATTGTCGCATTCAAATTGATCTCCCATGTTTGGATTCGCCCGTCTTTAATCGAATAATCGATGCGACCATAATCAATTCCAGCGATCTCAAAGATCTCTGCCAATTGGATTGCATGCGGATTGTTGAAAACATAATCATGCTCCTCGAGCACAAGAGGTCTGGTGAATTCAGACTCGTCAAGCTTGAGCATCCATTGCCGTCCGTGTTCCAAGCTGCGGGCGATCACTTGTTTCCCCACGATGAAAGCAGCATATTTTCGGAAGAGCCCGACCTGATCCACGGTCGAGCAAAACTCGACGACTAGTAGATCATCGAAGGAGTGTCCCTGGATAAGAGCGCGTCCTATGGCCTGCTCAACCTGTCGCAACGAATGGAGGAGCGGAGAGATGGCCCCGTCATGAGATCGCTCGCCACGCAGGAATACGGGATAACGTAAACTCGAAAGATCTTCTCCCGCACGCGCTACGCCAAAGTCATTACGGTGCAGCTGATGAAGCTTGCGTAATAAGTCGAAGCGACGTAAGGTCCGCCCGGGATGATTCAGCATGCGAACACCAGGCGACTCTCTCAAGCTCTCGCACAACTGAACCGCGAGCCGGTTCATGGCTGGGGATAATTGATCTAGGCCAGCCAGCACGTAAGTACCAGGGTAGTACTTCGTCCGCGTCGGGAGATCTTCATAGAGGATGACCCGAAAACGGGCAGTAGTTGCGGGCCCATCCAGCCTGAGGTATTCACTTATTGTAAACTCTCCAGCGGCCGGTACGAGAAAGTAGATCATTGCTCAGTCTGTGGAATGACGATCTGGATAACCGGTTGCGATGCATCCATCGAAGCCGGCCCTTCACTTTTTGCACGACGTCGGGAGAGGATCGTGGTCGCACTCATTTGACCAGTGACATTAGCGACCGTGTCAAATATGTCAGGGATTGTCTGAACAGCCTCGAGCATAATTACACCCTCAAGCGGAATACCAGTGGCGACAAAGACCGGAACCATTCGGAACCCGCCGCTTCCGCCGCTGTTTGGTGTTCCGGTGCCACTGAAGCTGAAGCCGATTACGGTAATTAGAAATACGGCGATGGCTGTGGGCGGCAGTGTCAGTCCGTAGACGTGCGCCAGAAAGACCAACTTGACAGAATTGGAAATGACCTCACTAATGCGAAATACCGACACGCTCAATGGCAACAAGAAATCTCGGCCGGCGCTGGAAAGATCCAGGTGCATGCGACTACCCTCGACAAGTGCCGGAAGCGCCGCAATTGACGATCGGGTACTCAGGGCGACGATTTGCGCCGGTAGAACAGCGCGAGCAAATCTACCGAGCGGTATTCTCCCCAGGAGAGCTGTGAGCACATAAAGCGGAATCATGCAGGTCAAAACGACCGCAGGCTGAATTAAGAGGTATGCTCCTAACATTCCGACCAGTGAAACCCCGGTCTTGAGAGCCACGACATAACTGACCGCAAGAACGCCGAAAGGCGTAACAACGAGCAGCCAATGCACGATTACCAACATTGTCTGTGAAAGAGCCTCGATTGCCTTGGTAAGCGGACTGCTCTGTTCCGTCGGCAGGCGGTTTAAAGCGAGGCCAAAAACGATTGTGAAAATCAGGAGCGCAAAGACATCTCCCCGCATAGCTGCTTCGAATATATTTCGTGGTACCAGGCCGCCAATCCATCCCCCAATTGAGATGGTACGCGCGTTAGCCGCAGCTTCCGGTATGGCTATTCCAGTTTTCATTGATGCAATCGTCTCAGGATCGGGTGAGTAAAATGACCCTAGCAAAGGGGTAACGAAGAGAGCTAACAAACCGAATAGGACCAGGGCCGCAACGAACAGTAAGAGAGCACGGACTCCAAGCACAGCCACTGAGCGGCCCTTGGCGCTGCAAATTGCCGCGAGCATGAGCAGCAATACCAGGGGAAAGGCAACCACCCGCAAGGCGGCAATCCAAAGGTCTCCGGCGACTGTAGCTACGGCGGCGACGGTGGAGAAAACTGTCAGGTGTGAAATGTTGCCAACTACTCCCAGTGACAGCCCCAAAACTAGAGCCAGCAGCGACCAGCTTGTGAGGGCAGCATGTTGAGTAGGCCGTCTGCTAATGTGGGGCTCCTTTCGGTTTAACTGTGGACAATTATCTGGCATCGCTGGCCAGCCAAGCAATTATTTTTGCGCTATACTGCGCACCATTGAAAAACCATTAGCAAGCGGCACCACGCTTGCACACTTCGGAGGTCCCCATGAAAAAATTGCTCAACCTCTTACTTGGCGCCAGTCTGGTAATGTTATTCCTAACGGTTCGTGGCAACGCTGACCTTGCTCCTCGTCCCTCGCCTGGAACAGCCAAGGAAGGCAAAATCGTTGCTCTTACCGAGCTGGTCATCGTTCCTGACAGCAAAGCTCCTGAAGCACGTCTGCAGATCTCGCGTGATCAGCTGCTTTCTTTCAGTGCCGCTTTGGCAGATTTGCCAGTCAACGAATCCCTGGCCCAGCGAGTAGTGCATAGCTCGACTCGAACTATGATTGCCGCGTTTTTCCTTTTCTTATCAGTCTCATTTGGCGGCGTTTTGCTGGTACGTTCAGGAAGCAATCGAAGCCGAAAAACGGTCGCTGCGATGCTGATTTGCGCTGCTCTGGTGGGGGCGGCAGCAATTATCAGTCGTGCCAACGCCGGACCGCCTCCCGCGTATCGGTGGCGTGCTCTGCCTCAGAATTTGAAAGATGGAAAGACTACTAATGGAAGCCTTGAAATTGAGGTCATGACGGAAAGGCAAGCGATAAGACTCATTCTGCCGTCGCGGACCGCCACTTCTAATTCAACAAGATCTGACGACGAGTAAATGCAAAGAATAGCGAACCTGGATCAAGTGGCGTGGCACCCAACGGCTCCCGCCGTTCCCAACGGCAATTTCCTTGTCGGAATAATCGCCTGTTGTTGTATTTCCGCCGCGCTGGCTATTTGGATACCGCTACAGTTTTCGGTGGTAACAGTATTTCTATTTGCTGGTCCTCACAACTGGTTTGAATTGCGCTACTTTCTTATGCGCCTACCAGCTCGTTTTGGGCGCTCGCGCAACTTTTTTATTTGTGCTTTCGGCGGCATTTTCGTCCTCAGTCTAAGTTACCTGTCAATGCCGGCTCTCTACTACACGCGACTCTGGTCGGGCAACAACTGGACCATGATGTTGGGTAGCTGGAACAGCTTTTTGTTGCTGTGGACAGCGGTACTCATTTGGTTGCGGGGTCGTCAAGGACGTGGGGGCAATTGGACCTGGGGATTTCCGGCAGCCTTTGCTTTGGCCTCACTAAACTGGCTTGGGCCAGAGTTGTTCAGCATGGCCATCGTTTATTTGCATCCAATGGTGGCTTTCTGGTTCCTAGACCGCCACTTGCGGCGCGTACGTCCTCAGTGGCTGCGTTCGTATCGTCGTTGTCTGGCTCTGCTACCGATTGTTATCCTGGCGATGTGTTTGCAGCTTGCCCAAAGACCATCCCTAGCGGCAGATAATGGTCTCGCATGGCGCATCACCCAACACGCTGGGGCACAATTGCTGCCCAATATCTCCAGTCATCTGCTGGTGTCTGTGCATCTGTTTTTGGAGATGCTGCACTACGTGGTATGGCTTGTCGCGCTGTCTTTCATCGGCAGCCGCGGCCCGTTGTGGGAGCTAAAAACAATTCCACTCTATCGTCATCCTCGTGGGTTTCCTCGGTTGATTTGTGCTGTGCTCATCGTCAGTCTCTTGCTTGTCGTTGCCCTCTGGTCCGGTCTCGCCTTCAATTATGCGGCCACCCGAGACTTGTACTTTGCCGTTGCCATCACGCATGTGCTCGCGGAAGTGCCCTTTCTCCTTCGGATGCTTTGAGCGGGAGGAGGCAGGCGCAGGAGGCAGGTTGCAGGTGCAGACGGCAGGTGCAGACGCCCAGATGAACGCAGCAGAACCAGAAACTATTCGGGTGCTATCTTCCCTCGCAGTTCTCCTGCCACCTGCCTCCTGCTCCTGCCACCTGCCTCCTGCTTTGAAAACTGATGAGTCCGAATGAACTCTGGCGATTCCTGCCGCTTGGTTATCTGCTTTCAATCGCAATTGAAACGCCGATCTTGATATTCGGATTGTCAGCTCGTCATTCACTTGCTAGAAGGCTTTTCGCCGGAGTGTGGCTAACGGCATGTACCTATCCAATCGTAACCCTGCTCCTCCCGCTAGCCCTTCAAAGTAGCTCTCGAATGGTCTATCTGATTGTAGCGGAGACCTTCGCTCCTGTTGCGGAGTGTGTTTTGTTCTGGTTAGCGTTTGGAAAAGGATCGGAGCTTGGGAAGCAGACGATGTGGCGCGACTTTGTTTCTATAATCGTCGCAAACCTGGCATCTTTTCTTGGCGGCGAAGTGCTAAATGCTTTCCATTGGTTTGGAATACTCCAATAACCCTAAAAAAGTGGCAACTCACTGAGCTGTTAATCCCGTTGATAAGGGGCACTGACACTTGAGCGGGGCGCTTCGCTTTGGCCCGTTCCCAACTTGCCCTTCCCCAAAACCCCCAATTATTGCTGCCACCTGCTCCTGCCTCCTGCCACCTGCTGCGGCCTTCCACGGTGTGCGTTGCGACGATTCAGCCAGCTGAGAAGAAACACACATCCAACTACCAACGCAGCTACCAGCGTTGAGACGATTATAATCAGGAGAATCAAACTGCCCCATCCGACAATCGGCAAAGGCGCCGGTGCGACATCAAGCAAGATTGCTTTCATTCAAGTCTGTACTTTCCTTCAGGAGCTGGGCCAACAATTTCGCATCCATATTTCCGCCGGAGAGCACCACACCCACGCGCCTTATTTCAGCGGGCAGTCGGCCAAAGAGCACCGCAGCTGCCGCCGCCGCACCAGAAGGCTCAACCAGCAGCTTCATACGCAAGAGAATAAATCGCAACGTGGCAACGATTTCCTCATCAGAAACTGTTAACACGTCCGGCGCGTATTTCTGAACAATGGGAAAAGTTAAAGCGCCCGGAGTCTGCACCCGCAAACCATCCGCGATGGTGGATGACGGCGAAATCGTAACTCGCTCTTTCTTTAAAAATGATTGTCTGGTGTCATCACCAGTGTCGGGTTCAACTGGGAAACAACAAATTTCAGCGTTAATCGATTTGGCGGCGATCGTTACGCCTGCAAACAGACCACCACCGCTGCATGGCGTAACGATACTATCCAAATCCTGCACTTGCTCCAGGAACTCGAGACCACAAGTTCCTTGTCCTGCCATTACCAGGTAGTCATCGTAAGGTGGGACCATGATTGATCCATTACGGTCGGCTATTTCCTGCGCAACCTGTTTCCGGTCCTCGGTAAGGCGATCATAAAAAATGACCTCGGCACCGAAATCGCGCGTCGCTGCGACTTTGGAAACCGGCGCGTCAGAAGGCATCGCAATTATCGCCCGCACCCCAAATTCGCGTGCGGCAAGAGCCACAGCCTGAGCGTGATTACCAGAGGAATAGGCGACAACTCCACGACGCTTCTCCTTCTCATTGAGAGCCAGGATCCGGTTCGAAGCTCCGCGAATTTTGAAAGCTCCGGCCCGTTGCAGATTCTCACACTTGAAGAAAACCTCTTTGCCGGCTGCCTTATTGAACGAGCGGGACGTTATTACTGGGGTTCGATGAATGTATGGTCGTATTCTGTCATGGGCTTCGGCGATCAGCTCAGCGGTTAACATAGTCAGATAGCGGCGACTTCAATATGCCGGTCGAATACTTCAGCGAAGTGCGGAATAAGGTGTTCTTCAACCTCAGAGAGATTCAATTCACGCTGTAACAACTCTCGCATCGAAGTCACGTGCTCGCCGTCACAGGCAATAATCATATTGAAGAAGCTGAGATCCGTATTGACGTTAAGAGCGAAACCATGGGTGGTTATCCACCGCGCAATATGTACTCCAATGGCCGCAATCTTTCCGCGACCGGTGTGGACACCGGTCAGTCCCGGGATGCGAAACGCCTCGATGCCAAAATCCGAGAGAGTGCGCAGCAGCACCTCTTCAAGATCGCGGACGTATCGATGTACATCTTCCCGCTCCGGGCTTAGATTGACAATCGGATAGCCCACTAACTGGCCCAAGCCATGATAGGTAACCTTGCCCCCGCGATTCGTTTCGAAAATCTTAATGTCCTGCTGCCGTAACCTCTCTCTGGGCAAAAGTAGGGCGGCCTCGCTACCACGCCGGCCAATCGTAAAAGTATGCGGATGCTCCAACAGGAGCAGCGTGTCGGGTTGTTCAGCATTCTGAACCGCGCGTTCCGTCCCTTTCTGCAGAACCAGTGCTGCATCATAGGGCATAAGACCCAGTCGTTTCACCAGTAATCTATGTTCTCTCATGAGAGGCGCGAAAAAATCAGGAACAATCTATATTCTACCAGCCACACTAAGCGCCCGGCGAATACCCTTCAAACCGGGTGGTGTCCTAGTTTCAACTCTGCGCTTCCACTGCGCAGAGAAAAACTCAGATTAGGACACTACTCCAGCCGGCGGCGTGACTTGCAACAGAAATTGATTTAGCGTCCGTTAACAAAATGTAACACTAGGTTAGGCCCCTGCCACTTGACTGAGCGGGTGCTGCAAGAATAGTTTGAACAGGACCGCATACTGAGCCATAGGAGGATTGACTTGCGATTAACTACAGCTCTATTGATTATGGTGTTGGCGCTCCTTCCCACCACGGCATTCACTCAGACACGAAAGAGAAGTGCGGGCAAATCAACAAGTCGTCCGCCTGCAGTAAAAAAGACGCCCGAGGCCCTCCAGAATGGCGCTACGCATGTGGCTGACCAGATCAAAGCGCTTTCGCGTTTCCTGTATCTCTTGGGGGGCGTCGCGAAAGGCATTGAGGCAGTGGATGATGCCGTGCGGCGAAATGAAGCTTCACCGGCAATTGTTCAGCAGACGCAGAAGAACAAGGCCTCTTTAAAGGCGAGTTTGGAGAGTGTGCGAGAGGGAATGGATAAACTGGAAATTGATTTCCGGACCACTCCGGAGTTGCAGCGCTACTACATCAAACTCGCGGGTGTTGCGTCTGGAGCTGCGACTGCCGAACAGCAGGCCGCAAACAATCAATTTGATCAGGCGGGAAGAAGCTTACTGGGCGTGGTTAACCGGCTGACGGATGTGTTGTTGGAAATGCGATAGGACCAGGCCAACCGAGACAAAAAAGTTGAACTAAGGAGTGGTCCTCTTTTCAGCTCTTCGCTTCTCCCCTTTGACTTCCTTTGGATAATAGCCCTGGCGGGCCCTTACTCGCACATCCGAGTGTGATGGCACGGTAACGGTAATCGCACGAAATTGTCCGACTGCAGCTTGAGAGTTCGAATAGTATTGCAGCAGATATTGGCCGCGAAGCTCAGCAGCTATCTGTTTGAAAACCGCCTCCAAGTCTTCGGCTTTATCCGGCACAAATGCATTGCCACCAGTGGCATCGGCAATTTGGCGCATCCCTTCCTGACCTCGTTTGGTAATAAGGTTCAGGTGCATCGTCTCTCCAGCGGGATTTATGGAGTAGAAGACTGCATCGGCTCGCTGAACATCACGCTGAACCTCGGCGGTGGCCCGATCGTAGATTCGCTGTCTGGCTGCAGCTCCAATCGCGTCCTGTTCTTCGCGAGTTTCGCCGATCGCTTTTTTTATCTTTTCGCTGAAATTATCAACTCCATCGGATATAACCAGTATAACTCGACGATGTTGAGGCGGAGCTTTCTCAGCCAGATACTGCGCAGCTTCCATTACGGTATCAAAAAACGCGGTGGGACCCTTGTCGCTCGCGGCTTCGATTGACAGTAAGCCTGCACTGGCGTTGTTAGCGTCTGCTGCTGCTTGCCTCAAAATCGGTGTTCTGTCGATCATGTAAAGTGTTGCCCTGTCCGAGGGCTTTAATACTTCTTTGAGAAAGGTTGCCGCAGCTTGTTTTTCAAAATCAAAGCGCGCGTTTGTACTCCCAGACACATCCAGCAATAATGCTATATCGAGCGGGACTTCATCCGGATTGCCAATCTGAGCAATCTCCTGCCGCCGTCCGGCTTCTTCGATACGAAAATCACTAATCTGCAGACCATGTACTGGCTGCCCGCTGGGATCTAATACGGACACTGGCACCATTACGAGATTGGAAGTCACGCGAATGACATCGACCTCCTCGTCACGAGGGGGACGAGGTGTCGGAGTAGGTTTAGGTGTGGGTGGAGGAGGGGGCGGAGGCAGTTCCCTTATGGTTTGCCCGTTAGCTCGAGACCCGGAAATGAAAAAAAAGAGAGCCAGCACTCCTAAGAAAAGCGCTGGCCCAACATGTTTTCCCCAACAATTGTTACCACTCATCAAGCCATCCTCTTATGCCGCAGCCCCTGGCCTGGTTCTCTCAAAAGTCTGTACCAACGGCATGATTCATGGCTCTTAGGTGCATGGCGAGGCTTCAATGTTGCATCGCCTGATTAAGTGTTTTTTATTCTTCCCTTATTCTCCCGAGCCCGTGCTCATTGTCGGAGTGGATTGCATCAAGCCTTTGTTAACAAGTAGCTTGATTTCCACTCTGCGATTCTGCGCTCGGCCGTCACGAGTCTCGTTGTCGGCTACTGGATTAGACTCACCATAACCGTACGGCGTAACTATCCGACGTAGCGGAATTTGGTGATTCTCAACCAGGTAACGAATGACAGCATCGGCTCTGTGTTGGCTTAGCATACGATTCTTTTGAATACTGCCGGTTGCGTCCGCATACCCGGAAACCTCGAGAACATAGCCCTTCGAATTCAAGGCCTTAGTGGCTATCTCATCGAGTTTCGTCTTCGAATCCGGCGACAGCATCGCGCTGTTGAGCTTGAAGTTCACGGCAGTCACAGTTTGTGGTTCATAGTCATCAAGTGCAGAGATGCGCTCGTTAGTAGCATTAACACCCGTTATTGCTCGATCAGCAGTCTCCTGAGCCGCCTTGGCGCCGCCTTTTGCCGTGTTAGCGACGGCAGCGAGTTCATCCAACTGACCAGAGAGACGCTGTGCATTCTGTTCAACTTGAGTGAGTTTTGTTTCGGTGTTTGTTGCACGTTCCTCGAGTGGCGCTGCTCGCGATTCTACGGCGCGCGCAGTTCTCATATCCGACTCGTTGAATCTAATTTTAGTCGCTAGTAGTTCCGAACCATTTCCATTTCCCTCGACTTCGAGATTCAAACCGCGAAGAATTGAGGTCTGGGCATAATTCGTACCGCTGCGTAGGAAACCACCATGGGTTTTGACGCTGGTTCTGTCATCCAGTCTGACCACGGTGTCTACGCCTGTAGCGTCGCGTACCGTAAAGGTATCGGAATCGCGGCGCGTTACCACACCTTTGATTTTCATCTTCTGGCCGCTTGATACCGTGCGCGATCCAGAAGTGCTGGTTTTGTCCTGGGGAAATACCATGGAGGCCGAGAAGACCAGCAACCCAATACTGAGCGCTAGGGAGGAAAACATTCTGAATTTCGGGATTACCATAGATAACTCTCCTTGTGTTGAAAGTAAGCGGCCCGCAATGACGCGAACCTGCAATTCCTCAAATAAACGGCCGAGCACCTCTCAGTCGCCGTCCCGCGTAAATGCGAGCGCACATCTCTTTAGACCACAGTCGCAACGAAGTCAATACCCTTATGCCAGTTACTAACATTCTTCATCTAATCGCCACTTGATCGCAATAACTGGGTAGTTTTTCAGCGAAAACGCGGTGACAAACCTAACAACTGGGTCTGCCGACCGCGTTCTGGCCAAACTTCGAAAGAAGGTTAAAGTGAAAACTCGCCAGCCTCCAATTGCTCCTTTATGAACGCAAGAAACCTCTCCGCGTCGGCGCCATCGATGACCCGGTGATCAAAGCTCAGGGCAAAATATGACATCCAGCGAATCGCTATGTAGTCCTCGTCGTCGATTCCAGTAAGCACTTTAGGTCGCTTCTCAATTTTACCTACGCCCAAAATTGCCAGTTGCGGTTGATTAATAATTGGCGTGCCAAAAAGTCCACCAAACACGCCCGGGTTAGTAATGGTGAACGTGCCGTTGATTACTTCATCGGGCTTTAGCTGCTTGCTTCGGGCCCGCTCCGCAAGGTCGTTTGCCACTCGCGCCAATCCGGAAATCGAAAGATCATCCGCTCGTTTTATTACCGGCACAATCAAACCCAAATCAAGAGCCACTGCTATGCCCAGGTTTATGTCGCGCTTGTAAATAATCTGCTCGCCACTAATCTGCGCGTTAAAAATCGGGAACTTGCGCAAGGCATTATTAACCACCTGAAAGATGAAGGGCATGTAAGTCAGTTTTGTTCCTGTGCGCTCCAGGAACGACTGTTTGTGCTGATCGCGCAACCTCGCAATACGCGTCATATCAATCTCGTAAACAGTCGTGACATGAGCGGATGTGCGCAGAGACTGCACCATATGCTCGGCAATCTTCTTGCGCATTACACTCATTTGCTCAACGCGGTCACCTTCGGTTGGTCTTATCTGCAGCGCCGCTGGAATCTCCGGAATATCTGTGCGGGTGACCGCAGCAGCTGGGGCCGGTTTTGCCTGAACGGTGGGTGCGGCCCCAGATTCTATAAAACTAAGAATATCGTTCTTCGTAACTCGACCATTGAGGCCAGTGCCCTCGAGCTTCGCAATATCGACCCCATGCTCTTCGGCTATTCTGCGTACGAGGGGACTTGATTTTGTGCGACGCAGATCTTCCGCTGTTGCCTGGCTGTCACCAGGCTGGACTTGAGAAACAGTAGGAGGCTTGACCGCCGGCGTTTCTGCGGTGTTGGTCCTGGTCATAACAGGCGGTGCTTTGGGTGTCGATTCAGCTCGTTCAAATTCACTCTTCGCTGGTGCGGCAGGCCCTGAAATGGCAACGGGAGGAGCTGATTGCGGCGGCTGCTCTGGCTCTTGCGCTTCCTCTTTTTCTTTCTCTGGGCGTGTGGCAGAGCCGGCATTTGGATCAATTGATCCGCCATCCAGCACCGCGACTACAGAGTTGACTTCTACTGTGTCACCTTCCTTGAAGCGAACTTCAGATAAAGTACCGGCGGCCGGCGAAGGAATCTCAGCGTCAACTTTGTCCGTGGAAATTTCAAATAGAGGCTCATCGCGTTCGACGTGTTCCCCAATTTTTTTTAGCCACTTCGTGATCGTGCCTTCCGCGATTGATTCGCCCATCTGCGGCATCACTACTTCTGTACTCATAGGAGCTCCAACAATTCTAAGTTAATAGCCTGCCAGCCTTCGTGCTGCCTCGACCACGTCCTTCGTTTGCGGTAAGTAATAGTCCTCGAGGGGTGGTGAGTAGGGGACCGGAGAGTCTATGGACGCGAGCCGAAGCACAGGAGCATCGAGCCACTCAAAAGCCTCTTCTCCAATTACAGCCGCAATTTCACCCCCGATTCCTCCCGTACGCGACGCTTCGTGCAAAACCAGTGCTTTACTAGTTTTCTTTACACTCGTCAGAATAGCCGGCCGGTCCAATGGGAGCAGCGTGCGCAAATCGATGACCTCAACATCCAGGCCCTCCTTTTCGAGTTCTTGTGCTGCATCCAGTGCGGTCAGGACCATCGCTCCGAAGGTTATAATTGTAAGATCTCGGCCCTCACGCGCAGTTCGGGCCTTCCCGATTTCTACCAGATAATCTTCGGCGGGAATTTCTTCTCGGAGACGTGGCAAACGATAGAGTTTCTTGTGTTCAAAAAAGAGTACTGGATCGGGATCGCGAATCGCCGACTTAATTAACCCTTTAGCGTCATAGGCAGTGGAAGGTTCGACAATCTTTAATCCAGCAGTATTCAAGAAAAACGATTCAGGGTTGAGTGAGTGAAAAGGGCCAGTGCGCAGGCCAGAACCGCAAGGCCCCCGAAACACGGCGGCGATACCGGCACCCCAGCGGTAACGGCATTTGGCCGCATAGTTGGTCAACAAATCGAAACCCGCTGTGATGAAATCAATGAACTGAAACTCAGCCACTGGCCTCATTCCCATCAGTGCTGCGCCACAAGCGGCGCCGACGATCGCAGCTTCAGAAATAGGAGTATCGATCACACGCCCTTTGCCGAATTCTTCGAGCAAGCCATCAGTAACCTTAAACGCACCACCATAAACACCGACATCTTCCCCCAAGACGAAGACTGTCTGATCACGTTCCATCTCCTCCCAGATTCCCTGGCGAATGGCTTCGACAAACGTAACCGTGCCTCCGCGTTCCGGACGGGCTGACCGGTGTTCCTTTTTGGTTAAGGTGGACATGCTCTAGCTCGCGCCTTTTTGCAGTTGCGTTCTCTCTGGCTGATCTTCAGGCGCTCATTCAGGATCTGGTGCTACCGGCCAAAAGCAGTTTAGGCGTCCTGAATCCTGGGCCTTAACGCCGGGGGCACAACGCTGTTATCAAAGACTCTGTAAGCTGCCTGCTCAGCGTCTGGCATTGGCGAGGATTCTGCCCAGGCACAATCTTCCTCGATCTCACTAACAACAGCAGCCGTAATCTCCGCCAGCTTTTCTTTGCTGGCCCCGCTTTCCAGCAGATACCTTTCAAAGCGATCGAGAGGATCGTTGTGCGTAGCCCACCACTCAATTTCACCCGGAGGCACATAACGCTGATCGTCATGTTCCGCATGCCCCTTGCGCCGGTAAGTCTTGGCCTCTATCAAAACCGCTCCACCACCTCGGCGGGCATATTCGGCGGCTCTTGTCGTCACTTCATAACAGGCCACCACGTCATTGCCATCGACAATGTGGCCGGGAATACCATAGCCGGCAGCTTTCTCGGCCAAGTCCCTAACTGCCGTCTGTAGAACGGTGGGCGTGGAATAGGCATATTGATTATGTTCCGCAACAATGATTAATGGCAGACGCTGCACGGCAGCAAAATTCAGTCCTTCGTGGAACGCGCCGGTGCTCATCCCACCATCTCCGATATAGGCGATCGCCACTATTCGTTTTTTCTGCATTCTGGCCGCCAGCAATACTCCGGTCATTACGGGGATCATGTCTCCGAGATGCGAGATAGGACCAATGAAACCTCTGCTCATGTCCCCGAAGTGGATGTTCAAATCGCGTCCGCCTGAAGGCCCCCAGGCCTTTGCCATGTATTGCGCAAAGATCTCACGCGGCCGAATTCCTTTAACCAGTACTGCGCCGAGATCGCGGATCAAAGGAGTTATGAAATCCTGCGGTTGTAACGCATAGGCGCTACCTACGGCGGTTGCCTCCTGGCCCAATGAACGAAAGACGCCTCCAACCACTTTTGTCTGCCGGTAGAGGTTAACGAGCCGTTCTTCGACTAACCGTGTGAGTTTCAGGTAACGATAAAGCTCGAGCATCTGCTGCGGCTTCAGCCTGGTCTCGGTAGTGCAACTAAGCGGTTTTCCCTCCACTGGCTTGCGTGGCGCATACCTGGTGAAAATGCGAAACTGGGATCCGTGGACTCGACGGGGTCTACGCCTGCCACGCGGATCTCTGTTCGGGCCCTTTGGCTTCTCAGCTTGTGTTCCTTCACTTTCCATGTGCGAAGCAACTCAACCTCAAATGTGGATAGCTATTGCGTGGACGCCTTCGGCGGCTTCCATTACTGCCTCTGAAACGGTCGGATGTGCATGCATTGTGCGTCCGAGTTCCTCAGCAGTGGATTCCAACTGCATTGCCACACAGGCTTCGGCAATTAACTCCGTAGCGTGTGGTCCGATGATATGGACGCCGAGTATCTCGTCGTACTTCGATTCGCTGACGACTTTCACGAAACCTTCCTCTTCACCCAGAATGCGTGCTTTCCCTGAGGCAGAGAACGGAAATTTGCCGACCTTCACATCATATCCTTGTTCACGAGCTTTTGCCTCCGATAGTCCCACCGAGGCCACCTCCGGATCGCAATAGGTGCAGTTGGGAACCAAACGGAGATTTATCGGACGTACGTCGCTGCGTCCGGCAATATGCTCAACAGCGACGATGCCCTCCTTAGAGGCAAGATGTGCCAGCAACGGGCTGGGCACTACGTCGCCGATGGCATATACGTGACTTTCGCCGGTCTGCTGAAACTCATCTATCTGAATGAATCCCTTTTCCACCTTGACCCTGGTCCCTTCAAGGCCTAATCCCTCGGTGTAAGGCATACGACCAACCGCGACCAGAAGCATTTCTGCCTCCAGCCTAACCGCTTCGCCTTTAGAGGTCTGACCGGAAACTACTATTCCCTGGTCAGTCTTTTCCAGTTTTTCGAGCCTGGTATCTACCTGCGATTTGATGCCTCGTTTTCTAAAGGATCTCTCCAGCTCCTTCGAAACCTCTTCATCTTCCAGGGGCACCAGACGAGGAAGTAATTCAACAATAGTTGTTTCTGCTCCGAAACGTGAGTAGACAGAAGCAAACTCAACGCCGACGGCTCCGGCTCCCATTACAATCAGGGATTTGGGCACGTCTTTAATTTCCAGAATGTGATCGCTATTGACTACACGTTGTCCATCCGTATCGAATCCGGGAATCGGACGTACCACTGACCCAGTGGCGATAATTATGTTTTTGGTACTGATCGTCTCCTTTTGGCCCGTGGCGGAAGTAACCTCGACCTTTCCTGGGAGAGCCAGCTTGCCAGTACCGTTGAAAGAAGTGATCTTATTCTTCTTCATCAGGTATTCGATACCCTTTGAATTCTTCAGCACGACTTTGTCTTTGCGCTTCTGCACGTCGGCAAACGCTAGCTGGATACCTGATGCCTGCACACCAAAGTCCGCAGCATGCTGCATCTGTTCGTAGACATGAGCTGACATTAGAAGTTGTTTTGTGGGAATGCAGCCCCGCAACGTACACGTGCCGCCAAGACGCTTATCTTTCTCTACTATGGCAGTTTTCAGACCTAACTGGGCCGCGCGGATTGCCGCCACATAACCGCCTGGGCCACTACCAATCACAGTCACGTCAAATTGTTCATTTGCCAATGGTTGATATTCCTCTTCTCAAAACAGAGTTAAAGTGTCTATCATTGATAAATGAAACCGTTAAGCGAGAGTCGTCCTTCATCACCCGTGAGTTTTCACTTATCACTGATCACCTTGTCGCTCCTCATGTGCTTTCCTGAGAAATCAGCATTATAATCTCTTGCTGGTCTTTCATCCAATTCGGCTCTTCCGCTGCTGGTGCCCGCCGCATGAAACATTCAGAAGGATTCCTTAAACTTGTTAATGATGCTAAAACCCGGATTCGTGAGGTCTCCATCGAGGAAAGCAGAGCCCGGTTGAAGAAAAATGTCGCCGCCAGACTCATAGATGTGCGAGAGGATCACGAGTGGGAAGCCGCGCATGCCGCTGGCGCCGAACACCTGGGCAAAGGAATTATTGAACGCGACATCGAATCGAGCGTGCCCGAAAAATCGACTGAGCTGATCCTCTACTGCGGCGGGGGTTTTCGCTCTGCTCTCGCGGCGGATGTGCTACAAAAAATGGGATATCAAAATGTCTTTTCCCTAGCGGGAGGGTGGAAGGCCTGGAAGGATTCAGGCGCCCCAATAGAAAGCAAATAAGGTTGGTAGAATATTCTTGACTGGGCAATGAGCACTCCGGAACCCTTCCAAGTACCGGGCTTCCCTTCTAATCTCTCAAAGCCCGAGAAAAGCCATGTCACCAGAAGCGACTGACCGGAACAAAGCAACAGTGGAAACGCGCGTAGAAACCGATTCGATGGGCGAAATCAGGGTTGCTGTCGATAGGTACTGGGGCGCACAAACCGAGCGCTCGCTGCTCCACTTTAATATTGGCAACGACGTGATGCCACGAGAACTGATACGTGCACTCGGAATTCTGAAAAAAGCTGCGGCAATGGTAAACCAGGATCTTGGCAAACTGCCCCCGGAGAAAGCCACACTCATCGCGCAGGCCGCTGATGAAGTGATTCAGGGTCGCCTGGATGAACACTTTCCGTTGCGTATATGGCAGACAGGCAGCGGCACCCAAACAAACATGAATGCTAATGAGGTAATCTCGAATCGTGCCATCGAGATTGCTGGCGGTGTACTGGGCAGCAAGAAACCGATTCACCCAAACGATGATGTGAACATGTCACAGTCGTCGAATGATACTTTTCCGACGGCGATGTACATTGCGGCTGCGGAACAGCTAAGCAGGCTGATCCCGGAAGTCCAAAGAGTCTGCGAAGCAATCGAGTCTAAGGCAAAGGAATTTGCCAATGTAGTCAAGATCGGCCGCACTCACTTGCAAGACGCTACGCCTCTTACTGTGGGCCAGGAGATGTCCGGCTGGGCTAGCCTGATCGAAAGGGATATTGAAAGACTTAGAACAGCAATGCCGGGACTGCTCGAGCTCGCCATTGGCGGGACCGCCGTGGGTACCGGCCTCAATTCACATCCGGAATTCGGCGAACGAGCGACAGCAAAGATCGCGCAGTTGACGGGTTTGCCCTTCAAGTCCCATCCGAACAAATTTGCCGCTTTGTCAGCTCATGATGAAATCGTCTTTGCCAGTGGGGCTCTGAAAACTCTCGCGGCTTCTTTGATGAAAGTTGCCAACGATATCCGTTGGCTGGCCTCTGGCCCACGCTGTGGGCTTGGTGAATTGAATTTGCCCGAAAATGAACCTGGTTCATCGATAATGCCGGGAAAGGTAAATCCGACCCAGAGCGAGGCAATGACTATGGTTGCAGTGCAGGTATTTGGAAATGATGCTGCCATTACTTTCGCCGGCTCGCAGGGGAATTTTGAATTAAATGTCTTTAAGCCGGTGATGATCCACAATCTGCTTCATTCCCTCCGGTTGATTCACGATGCCTGTCACGGTTTTGTTGATTATTGTATTGCCGGTATCGAGCTTAACCGGACCCAGATTGAGGCATACGTGAGAGATTCATTGATGCTGGTCACCGCACTGAATCCACATATCGGCTATGACAAGGCAGCAAAAGTGGCAAAGCATGCTCACAAGAAGGGCATTAGCTTGCGCGATTCCGCTGTCGAGTTGGGATTTTTGTCAGGTGACGACTTTGATCGGTATGTAAAACCGGAAGCGATGACTCATCCGTAACTCAGCTAAGCACACTCCGCAGAAACTTTACCTAACCGGGAACGATATCTGTCGCGACCATGCCGATGGTTACAGTGCAGTCTTGCTCGTGTTATTTGACGAGGAATGCGTGGTCATCCGCGGGCTTTTTTGATGTCCAAGGAGCTCCCCTAAAAAGTGCCTGATCGAAAAGATCGCGTGAAAGAAAATGTGCCTGGCGCTTACTACGTCGATTCCTCATGCATTGATTGCGACGTCTGCCGGGACACAGCTCCCGACAATTTCATGCGCTCGGACAAAAACAGTTATTCTTTCGTCTTCAAGCAGCCTGAAACTGATGAAGAACGCGCAGCTTGTGAGGAAGCGTTGACCTGTTGTCCAGTGGAAGCCATCGGAAATGATGGAAATCTGTGAGTAGCACCACCAGGTGAGCAAAACTAGGGTTAATGCACCGTAATAAGCTTTTCGCGATTCGGTTTCATGCTTTAGATTTCGACCTGTATCAGTCCGCCCACAATTTCCACCGGATACGTTTCTATGCTTTCACGCACGGTTAGACACTCCCCGCTGCGCACATCAAATTGCCAACCGTGCCACGCACACTCCACGTAATAGCCGCAAAGTGCTCCCTCGCTAAGCGGCGCGCCCTTATGTGGACAAGAATTTTCTATGGCAAAAAACTCGCCGTTGACATTATAAAGAGCCAGTTCATTTCCCTCGGGGATCTCTATGGCTGTTCCCCGTCCGGGCGGAACATCTTCTACTTTTCCGACATTGATAATCTGGCCTTTTCGCATCGTTCGTTGAAGCTTAGTTTATTAGGACAGCTATTGCATGATTGAACGATTCCGAGGCGCGAATCGTAACAAAACCAAACGGCGAGAGCCAATAAGCAAGTTTGTAGTCTTGTCCCGTTCTAAAGGGTCCAGCGTCGTACGTATCACTCTCCGGGCGTTCTGAAGACTTAAATTTGATGAAAGGAACAAAATGAAAAAGGCATTCTGTATTTTTCTCTGCGCAATGAGTCTAATGGCGGTCCTTGCCGGTCAGGCAGTGGCGAAAGAGATCACAATTAAAGGAAAACTTCAGAAAACGGTGGAGGCTGGAGGATGGTTGATTGTTGTTGGTGATCAGAAGTTTCTGATTCTGAATGTTCAACGTTTTCAGCAAGAGACCTGGTTTCGCGAGGGCACGGAAGTTGAAGCTAGTGGAGAGACGAAACCAGATATTGTGACTACGTACATGGAAGGCACACCTTTCGAAGTGAGAATTATGCATGCTGTGGCCACCGACAAGACTGGTGAAGGAAATACAAGGTCACTCACCAGGATCACAGTTACTGGAGATTCCATAGTGCAAGCCCAGCCCGATACTGCGAGTATAACAGTCTCAGTCGTGACCCAAAGCAAAAGTGCTCTCGATGCACAGCGGGAGAATGCCTCCAAAAGCGATGCTGTCATGCGGGCGTTAAAAGCAAACGCAGGTGTGGGAGCCGAGATAAAGACGAGCGGCTATAGCCTTCAGCCTCAGAGAATGTACCGCGAGAATCAACCTCCCTCAATCACCGGTTATGAGGCGCGCAACAGCGTTACAGTAACGACGTCTGATCTTACAAGGGTCGGGGCGCTAATTGATGCGGCCACACAAGCGGGGGCGAATGACGTTACCGGTATTTCCTTTAGTTTGAAAAAGGATCGTCCAGCGCGCGATCAGGCGCTGATTGAGGCAACTCGCGAAGCACTTGCTAAAGCTCAAGTCATTGCGCAAGCACTTGGAGGTCGAGTGGTTCGCATCCTGGACGTACAAGAAGAAAGCAGTCAAAGACCACGACCGATCTACCAGGCTGAGGCGGCGGTTATGCGCAACATGACAGTGCCATCGCCACCAACCCCTATTGAGATCGGAAGCCTGGAAGTTAACTCTCAAGTACAACTGGTCGCAGAGGTGGAAGCTCGTTAGGGAACGGCGAATGCCCTTAGGACTTGGAAGGTTTTAGCGATAGAATTATATGGCCCCTTAGTTCATCCCGAAGCGCGGGCAGACGCGCCAAACAGCCCCCAAACAATTCTTATTTTATTTACCCTGTTGTCAGACAGGGGCGGTGGTGTTTTTGGGAAATGAGGAGGAAGTGACATGGCAAGATATCGTAATGATCTAGAAGATGATCGCGGATACGAGGCACGGGAACGCTTCGGTCGTGAAAGGCCCTGGAACTATAACGATCCCTATGACGCTCGAAATCGCTCATTAGGTGATTATCGAACCAATGACTATGGTCGGGGCAGGTTCGGTGAGCGAGCTAGTTATGAGCATGACGAACCGCGCTTTATCGGTGATCGCAGCGGTTATCGCGAAGAAGATTATCAACGCTCGTCATACGATCGAGCGCGGGACCACTCATCACGCAGAGCCGGTGAGTACGAGCGAAGTACTCGTTCAAGACTCCGCTGCCGTGACATCATGACACGTGAACTCGCAGTTGCGACTCGCGACACAACGTTGCGCGAAGTGGCACAAATGATGAAGCATGAAGATACAGGTGTTATTCCTATCGTCGATTACGATCTTTCGGGCGGCGATGGACGAGCCAGAGTCGACAACCAGGCAATGAACACAAGCGCCTATAACCATGGCCGGTTGGTGGGGTTGATTACTGATCGCGACATTGTTATTCGCGCCGTTGCCGAAGATAGGGACTGCGGCACCACTCGTGCAGAAGAACTCATGTCGACAGATATCCACGTGGCAAAGCCGAACGATAGAGTCGTCGATGCAATCAGAAAAATGGGAGACAAGCAGGTGCGACGTATTCCCATTGTTGGAGAGAACGGCACGTTGCGAGGCATTATCTCACTGGGAGACGTGGCCCTCGAAACGGAGCAGGATCAAGAACTCTCCGACGCGCTCGAAGACATTTCGAAAAGCTCTTCCTTCTGGACCAGAATGTTCGGCTGAGCTCTATTTTAGTGCCAGGGAAGAAGGGAGGTGAACTTAGGGCCCACCTCCCTTTGCGCTTTTTGATTTTCCCTTTATGCTCTCTGGTATGCCAAATCCGAAGCGTCATTTCTCCCTTATACCGCTTGGGCGCCAGGTAAAACCGGCGGCCAGGCTCTGGAGTCCAGCTGCCGATGTGTACCGCATAGCGGACGGCTGGATGGTAAAAGTAGATCTTGCTGGTGTTTGTCCCGACGACCTCGAGATCGATTTGGACTCGTCAGTCCTCAGAATCCATGGTTGTCGACGCGATACGGCTTATCGAGAAGGGTTCATTTATCACCAAATGGAGATTACCTACAGCCGGTTTGAAAAGAGAATTCAGTTTCCCTGCACAATTGAAGGAGCTTCGCTAGTGCATGACTACCAGGATGGCTTTCTCACAATCAAGCTGACTTGTAAATGATTCGGCAAACCCGAATCGCTGACCAACTATTGATAGAGTGGATTGCAATTGAGCAAAACGACGATGACTATCTCTGAAACGCCAAATAAGACTGAGCAATCGGCAGCAACTCAACCGCAACCGGAAGCTTTAGGGACGAGCGGCTCCTCTGCGGAGGTTACCAGTGAACCATTTGAGCTGGCGGTGCTTGCGCTCCAGAACACAACGCTCTTTCCCGAAACAGTGGTGCCACTGGCCGTAGGCCGTCCGCGCTCCGTAGCTGCTGTCGAGGCGGCGTTGACCACGGAAGAAAAGCTGCTGGCCTGCATTACAGTCCGGCCCGACAGACCAGAATCGGCCGTCGATGCAAGATCGACTGATCTCTACGAGGTGGGAACGCTGGTTATGATCAAGCGAATGGAACGTGTTGAAGACACGATGCACATCATCGCCCAGGGCCGCGAGCGAGTAAGGGTAGTTAGCTGGAAGCAGGAAGAACCGTACCTCCGGGCGGTGGTGCAGATTCTGCCCGAAGTTACAATTATCGAGCCGGAGGAAGTGGAAGCGACCAAACGAAATGTGCAGTCGATGATTCAACAGGCACTCGCGCTTTTACCCGGCGTACCACCTGAGGTTCGGATAGCCGTTCTGGGGTCTGTAGAGCCTGTTCGCCTCGCCTATTTTCTCGGCTCAATCCTCAGCCTCGGTGTCGAGCAGGAACAGAAGATGCTCGAAGCCAACACGGCCGACGAGTTATTGCGGTTGGCCCATACCTACCTCGCGCGGGAACTGGAGATCATCCAACTCCGGTCGAAGATCGCCACCGAAGCGCAATCTGAGATGGACAAAGCACAACGTGACTACGTTCTGCGACAACAGCTCAAGGCCATTCAAAAAGAGCTCGGGGAGGATGAAAGCGGAGAGCGGGCGGACGCGGAAATGCTGCGCGAGCGATTACAAGCGGCCGATCTACCCGATGAAGTAAGAACGGAAGCGGAACGCGAACTCAATCGTCTGGAGAAACTCCCGGCGGCGGCCCCAGACTACCATGTAATTCGCACTTATCTTGAGTACATTCTCGATCTTCCCTGGAAAAAATCCTCGGAAGACAAACTCGATCTTAACGAAGCGCGAAAGATTCTGGATGACGATCATTACGGCCTCGAAGACGTGAAGGAACGAATTCTCGAGTTTCTCGCCGTGATCAAACTGCGTCCCGACACAAAGAGTCCTATCCTTTGCTTACTGGGACCACCAGGAGTTGGGAAAACATCACTCGGTCGTTCCATTGCGCGAGCGTTGGGGCGACAGTTTGAACGCATGTCACTTGGAGGCGTGCGCGATGAAGCGGAACTGCGCGGACATCGTCGCACCTACATTGGCTCAATGCCCGGTCGGATCATTCAAGCTCTACGGCGAGCAGGAGTGAACAATCCCGTATTAATGCTCGATGAGATTGACAAACTCGGTAGCGATTACCGCGGTGATCCGTCGTCCGCTTTGCTGGAAATCCTGGACCCACAACAAAACAACTCTTTCCGTGATCACTACCTGGATCTGCCATTTGATTTATCAAGAGTATTCTTCATCGGGACTGCCAATCAGATTGCTCCTGTACCGCCGGCGCTGCGTGATCGAATGGAAGTCATTACTCTGGCCGGATACAGCGATGCCGAGAAACTACAGATCGCCCGAAGGTATCTTATTCCTCGCCAGATCCAGGAAAATGGGTTAACGGCTGGTCAACTCGAGATCGCCGATGAGGCTATAGAATTGATTGCTTCGCGCTATACGCGGGAAGCAGGAGTGCGACAGCTCGAGCGCAACATCGGCAGCGTGGCGCGAAAAGTTGCCTTGAAAATCGCCGAGGGACAGGCCGAAGCCATCAATGTGCGGGCAGGCAACGTACATGAATATCTGGGTGCGCCGAGATTCTATCCAGAACAGGCACGTAAAGAGTTGCCCGCGGGCGTTGCCACCGGCATGGCGTGGACTGAGATGGGTGGGGAAGTGCTCTTTATTGAAGCTACTCTCTTACCCGGCGGCAGAGGTTTAACTATTACCGGCCAACTAGGCGAAGTGATGCAAGAGTCGGCACGGGCGGCGCAATCCTATCTCTGGTCTCATGCCACAGACTTTGGCATCAAGCCGGAGATGTTTAAAGAGTATGGGGTTCATTTGCACGTGCCAGCCGGAGCAATTCCCAAGGATGGCCCAAGCGCTGGAGTCACAATAACTTCGGCTCTTGCTTCTTTATACACGGGCCGACGTGTGCGGCCGGACACCGCGATGACGGGCGAAATTACTCTGTCAGGACTGGTCTTCCCGGTGGGTGGCATCAAGGAAAAAGTGCTGGCAACACATCGGGCAGGCATTCGCCGCATCATTGTTCCCGCTCGCAATGAAGCCGACATCGAGGACGTCCCGGAAGATGTTAGAAAAGAGTTGCAGATCGTTTTTGTCAATCGGATCGCTGAGGTAATCGAAGCTGCTTTGGAGATGCTGGTATCGAATCCGCCACCACCACCAGCGTATCCAGGTACCGATCGGGATCAAGGTTCTCGCCAACCAGAATTGGAACCTGTCTCATTCCGCCAGGCCTGAAGGATGAGGCATGAGGAAGTAACCTTAATCCTTCATACTTCATCCTTCATGAGAAGCCTTTCACGGACAGGTTGTCCCGGCACTCTCAAAGATTTTCATCGAGCCAAAGTTGACCAACGCATTTGGATCACTGGTGCTGAGCTGCGCTTCAATCCAGTAGATATTATTCGCAAAATCAAAGTCTAGAGGTGCCGTAGCACTGTAAGGTTGAAAGGCCATGCTTGGAGGCAAGGCTGAGGCATTGCTGTCAAAAGTAAAGATAGTCGTGTTTCCGCCAGTAGCGATGCTGGTCCTGTGAATCGTCAAAAGAAGCTGCGCCGTCGTGCCACTAGCCCGCATTATTCATGAAAAAAGCCCAACCGTAATTCGCAGCCTGCTGTAAAGTAGCTTTTGCGTAAGAACTTTGAGCAGAAAGGAATCCGAGTTGGGCATGCAAAAGATAACACAGCGTTTGATCTTTCCAGAAC